>Ga0116231_10002692_pt1 | contig 37123 bp, 31 predicted proteins | sample S1TSphgellanicum_2_FD_89695 | JGI IMG/M metagenome (GOLD analysis project Ga0116231, IMG submission 89695) | Host-associated microbial communities from peat moss isolated from Minnesota, USA - S1T2_Fd - Sphagnum magellanicum MG | ecosystem: Host-associated > Plants > Peat moss > Unclassified...
ACATTAAAAAGTATCTTAACGCAAAAAGTAGAATGATGAAAACTCAAATATTTCACCATGCAAAAATATAATCTTCAAAAAAATCCTCTAAAAGAAACCAAAATCCTTCAAGATATTACAACTCTGTAACTAATCTCAAGTTTCATCACAATCCAAAATATCATCTTTCAAAAGTGGTCATATAAAAAGAGAACCAATTATTACCTGGGGCCAAAATCCCTTGAGCTACTATACTCTATAATGAACCTAAACACAATATCCTTACCTTGGTAGGCAAGGCCAAAAAATTAGCATTTTTTGTCTTAGTGTACGGGGAGAGCACCTTACCCAACATTAAAACCTGATGGGCTTTACAAAAATTGTTATGCCGTGTGGAGGTGAGGTTTAAACTCTTTAGTTAAACTTGTAGGTTTTTTTTTTTAAATTTCTTATTAAAAACACAGCTTTTTTAAACCATGTAAAAATCCCTTGGGGTCAGGCTTTGGATTCCACCCCGCAAGGCCCTTGTTCCCATTAACCCCAGCCCTAGGGGGGAATTGAGTACTAGGCAATGCTGCCCCTAGGGTTTTCAACAATCCCAGTTTTTTTTTTAATTTTAACAAAAAGACTCTTCCTTTGACACCCTATACTTCGGGAATTCGGCTTGCTATAAATTTTAGTGCCCACTGCCCATTCTTCCCCCCCAATGCGTTCGGACCAATTAATCCCCTCTCTCCCAGAGTAGTACATAACAGGCCAGGTATTGTTGATTCTGGCACCTAGCACACACCGAGCTTGCCTGCGCCCAGAGTCGGAATCAACAATACCCAGGCCAATATCTAACGTTACAAGCAGGGGAACTTGCAGGTGAACTCATGGGAACGTGCAGAATGGGCCTACAGGCAATATTGGGAATGGGCAAATTCGACTTCCAAATGGCGCCATAGGGGAGAACCCAACAGCCACCCCAGTGCACCATCCAACCAAATTAAACCACCACACACACAGCCACCAGCGCACCATGCATTGGAAACCCCGTTCTGACTCAGTTGTGAATGAACGCTGACTGAGTTGACACAAGGTTTTCACCATCAACTCGGTGACCCGTCCTATCCTGTACTGGATTTAATAATCTATCTTGCAATAGTTAGGTCTTGTGGGGCCACAGTGGAGCAGCACCCACCAGTGCTCACTCCACTGGTTGCCCATTATTACTCACTTCTTTTTGTGGGTGAACCTCAACTGACTCAATAAAGTTATCCGTAAAGTAGGTAGGACACAAGATGAGAACCTTGGGTTTGGGTGAAACTGACAATGTAAAAGAAAAGTCACTACAAGAAGATTGAGAGAAATGAAAATAACGTAGGATGACACTCAATTTTTCTCCTAAATTCAAGATGAAATTAGTATCTTCTGTTTTGTGGTGCATGAAAATTTGTCGTGCAAGGATTTCTCTTGTGTGTGGAGGATGTGTGGGCTCTCTTTTAGGGTGGTTTGTGTAAGCTCTTGCGAAAGTTTTGACATGTGCATTCCTGCCAAAAGAATGTGGCGTTCCTTGCAGCAGTTTAAGTGATGAACCATCATAGGAAAATGTGAAGAGGAGCAGCAAAGAAATTCTTGGAAAAAAGATGAAAATAACATAAACTTTACATTAATTGAAGAAACGAAAACAAAACAAGCTTCATGTTTGGAAAGGAGATAAAGACAAAGATAGCACAAGCTTTGCGTTAATTGAGGAAATGGAAACAACACAAGCTTCACATTTGGAGAGGAAAAGGAGCCATCACAACTGCACCAAAGCTTGGATATTTGTGTTTGGGGAGGAAACAACAACCCCACAACCAATTCATGTTTGGAGAAGGAAAAAAACGGTTCTAGGACCAAAACCATCACAATAAGGTGAAGTTTAAGGTAGGTGAATGTTTATAAAATTTAAGGTTATTCTCAAAACACCAATGCAATGGTGCTTATGCAATCAATGTGGGAGCATGAAAATATTTTTGGAATTGTCAATCTTATGGCCTCACACTGTGGGAATCCTTCTTGCTTTCAATGTGGTTTTCTTCCATTCTTTGTCACAAGGTGTGTGAACTAATGCAATTCATGGTTAGTCAAGTTTTAGCACAATCCCTAAAGTGACTTGAGTTAGCTCCAAGCCCAAAATCCCAATCTTTTGATAAAATACAACTTCAATTCTCAACTTGTAACTTCCAAATTGAAATCCCATATGCATCAAAAAAAATTCTTATCGCATTTTCTAGAAATTATGTAATGATTGAACAAATTTTACCACATTTGTCATTAACCAAACCCTTCATCTTTTAGCACCTTTGCTTAGTAGATAAGGAATGCTCTATTGTTATGTGGAAAACAACAACATGGAATGCATTTGAAATTGTCAAAACCAACAATTTCAATTTTTGGGAAATGATATCTTGAAAAGGGCTCCATAGATCATTTCTTAGAGACTGTGTAAAATTTGAAATGTAATGTTTGGATAGATTTTTGGCCATGTTTGATGATCAATTTTTCTTAGCTAATGGAAATGAAGTTTTGAAAAGTGAACAATAGAAGGTTTAAAGTGCAATCCTACTAAACTTTATTGATAAACACATCGTAAATTAGGAAAATGTACAAAAGGATATGAAAAAAGAAAAAAGAAAATTTACTTGACATTAAATTAGCTCAAATTAAATATCAAAACCTATCCATGTCAAAAACCAACCACTTGTAGTAGGTCGGTCGTATTTTTCCATATCAAAAATCGACTACTTGCAATAAGTCGATCATGGATATGGGAGATGTGTCTTTGAAGGAATGGACATCGAGAAGTAATTCAGCCTACAGCTATTACTCGATTTAAGATGGAAGATGATTGCAACCTTTGTTGATGCACCTCTAAACTCCTTAATAAACTCAACTGCGAGTCCAAAGGTGAAAATAGCGAAAGGATAAAAAGTTGGGTATACTCCCTGGCTCACAGCAATTTGGGGGTAGAAGGGCATGTTAGAGCTCCAAGATGGGGACTAAGAAAAATGACAAGCAGGTCAATTAATCACACAAATTTACACAAACCAAATAACAAGTTAGTTAATGCATAGTTGAAGTATTTTTTATGCATGGACGAAACACAAACAAACCTGGACTCGCAAAACTCACCATAGCCTAATCTTGAAAGAAGCCATCACCTTCCCCCTTATAGTATTCTTTGTGCTTGGCCATGGGGCATGCACTCAAATGTCATTTTGTCCCGAAACTCCCAAGTTGGGAGTCCCAAAACTGGGACTTCTACAATTTTGGAGGCTCATAACTTCTTGTGTAAACTTCCAATTAAGGTGAGGTACTAAGCAAAGTTGTAGCCCTCATCAAGAGCTTTTCGATAGTATATAACATGTCACATGCATGTAATTAAGTTAGGGCGAATCCTGACTTTTAATGATCGAGAGTCAAATTGGCAATTTGACTTTCGACTCTTCTTTTGGCCATAACTTATGTTTCAAGTACCCAAATGTGTCATGAGAATTCATTTTAAACATCTACATCTCAAGAGATTTCCAATGGTATAAGGAAACATTTAATACAATGAGTTTTAACCCCTACAATCGTTTTTTAAAGATTTAAGAGTCCATCGAAACTCCAATTTCCAAAATGGGAGCTCACTTGGGAGTGTGGGGTTCATTCCCTCACATTCCCCTACTCTTGGGAACATGAAATGTGATTCCCAGGTTTCACTCTTAGCCCGCACTTTTGTAAGCCCTTGTCTTGATCGCGAACACAAAGCTAAAATTATGACATTTGTAATGTGATTGAATTTTTTTGTTAAAGAAAATTAACCAAAACAGAAAGAGGAAGGCCTTCTAATTTTTTCAAACTCTAAATGGCATTAGGATAATTGTGTAAAAACACATCCACATGTTTATGTAGACTTCCAAATACCTCCATTGTTAAGGGGAGGAATTGATCGACAAGGTGTTGATCGCGATAACTTTGTCTTTGGCTTGAACCACACCAGAAGCAACAAATCCTTGGGTGGCACAAGATCAAGGAAGTAAATCCGTTCATGTTGGGCCGACAATAACAACATTGACTAACGTGCAAATGCAATGTTTAATGAGCACAATAACAATTCGTCGACGGGAAGAGTTGAATGTGTTTAAAGGAAACACATGTAGTTGTTTTCACCCCACGTGGAAGCCAACATCCCACACAATGGTAGCAAAGGTGTTGCGAACTCCATCATGGGTTCCTATGTGTTCATTATCATGATCACAATGTAAAAGGTGGATACCCATAGGGTCAATGGGATGTGTGCACGCATCAAGAAGTACTTGTAATTGAAAGATGGGGTAGTCCAAGTCATATTCAAGCATTGTGGAAAATATTAGGCAAGTTAGTTGAAAACTTGGGAAGATTGGTCGAAATGTAAACCAAACACCCAGCCTTAGGCTAGTGCATGATAGAAATCTAACAACTATGATTGAAGCTACAAATGCCCAACTCCCTAAATAGGTTGCTAGGGTAATGGTGGCCATTGGTATGAGCTTGATGCTACTGAAAGTTATTAAGAAAGAGGTTTGTTTACATGCTAGAGGTCCTTCTAAGTTGTCAAAGGATCTTGGACCCAAAAGGCGTCCAAACATTCAAAAGAAGGAGGAGTCAAAAGAAATGAGGGACTTTATGAAAGTGGAAAAAGGAGGTGTACATCATAAGAAATATGAAAGTCATTACACAAGATAGTGAGTTAGAATTCCAAGGTTATCTGAAGATCACCCATTTTAGGGAGAAGATTGACATGTCGAACATCCTTTAACATGGCATTTTTTATGAAAGATGATGTGAATGATGAAGTGCCCAATGGAACTCCCAAAACTCTAATTCTTTCTGATGGGGTGGAAAATTGGGATGGGGTGTTGAAGTCAGGCAATAGATTAAAAGGTGACCATGTTACACATTTATGATGTTGGATAGAAAAGACCTATCCCATAGAATTCAATCTGCAAATGTTCATATGTAGATGATACAATAAAAAGGGGACCTATGATGTGAATGTTGTTTACAATGGATGGAAATAAACAAGAAGGGAAATGACTAACTATAGAATGCAAAGCCTTAAAGTGGGTTATTGTAAATAATACCCCTCCCAAAGGATCACCTTAGCGGGTTCCCATGGCAAAGGGGATGAATGTGACATCGTTTTCATGACTATGATGGTTATAAAACAAAGGAGATTCAAATGCATAAAATGCATGAACAAAGGGGATGAGTTGCATGATGTCTCCATTTGTTGCATGAAATTTTTGAAATATGACCCCTTTTAACATTGAATTGAAAGCATTTGCCACATTTAGCTGAAAAATAACCTAGTCAAGGTAAAGGTTTAAGGTGCACATGATGCCATGGACTATTATTTCACAACCATCTTTAGTTATGATTCCAAATTAGTGTGGGGGAAAATGTGTTACAAAGGCGTCACAAAATTGAAGGCATAAGCACAACAACTTGTGAGTCAATATAATGTTTCCCCCACTATAATGGGATGAACCCTGCCTGAAGGCTTGGTCATGGCTGAAAGGCAGGTCACGCCAAGGACACATGCAATTCGAGGTGGAATGTGATTTTTAGCAATATGAAAATAAAATTGAAATAACTAAAAAAATCCACTCATTAAATCTTTTGGTGAAAACAATTTCGAAAGTGTTCAAAAACCATCCCAAAAGGACCATTTGTGGACAAATGGGGCTTACATTAAAATGCCAGTTTGAAAGAATTAGAAAAAAGTTCAAAGTATTGGTTTGGTTTGTAGTGCAGTAAGAGCTAAAATGGTGTCAAAGGACGTTGGTGGAGCAAAAAATGATGCCAACGCACATGTTGTTCTAGAGTATTACCTTGCATGTCCAAGAATTAGATTTCAAAGAAGATGTTTGTGAATTAGGGGATCATGTTGGGGAAAAGGCATTAAACTCAAACTTGCCACCAAAACTTGGGCTCGCAAAAAAAACTCCTACAAATTCTCCTAATCACCTACTAGAAAACATTTGAATCGAATATACGTTTCCCTATGCCTTGCTACCCCACCATGAGGTGACAAAGCAAGACACCATTGGGGTAATAAGAAGAACAAGTGCCAAACTACCACATCATAAGGGTCTTGCACTAGTTTATCCAATGAAAAATGAAATGTCAATTTTATGTCATGTTGTAAAGTAGCAAGGATGTGATTATACAATCAAAGATGAAGAAAGCCTAAATGAAAAGATTCAAAGACATCCAAAGATGAAACCCAAATCTAGGTTAATGCAGGCAAGGTGGGAACAAGGGAAGGTATTGAGTTGAAATGGTCATGGGAATTTGGATTATATGAATTGGATGTTTGATAAAAACATTGATGACAAATTAACCCTCGACTAGTCAATTGGCACCAACAAGTGGGGCAAGAATCTTTAGGTGGAAATTACAAACATGTTGAAAAAATGACAATAGGTTGGGGGTTTGATCATGTGCAACTGTTGGTAGAATGGAAGGGGGAAAAGGTCCTACATGTGCATAATTAAGGGGGTTTGGGAAAGTGTAAGGTTGGGGCCTCACATTCAGACAAAGGGCCCGGGGTTGGTAAAGGGAACTAGTGGGTGGTGTTTGGTTTGTTAAAATGGGAGGGGGAACTAGTGAGAAATGCATGGTTTGCATGGAAGATGGGGTGGAAACTAAGTTTGTGGTGGCACATGATAAAACAAATGGGTGATGGGAAGGATGGGGTTGATGGGACATGATGAATTAAAGGACATGGGATGTTTGGTGCTCGTGAGAAAGGAGGTTTAATAGGAGTGTAGGCCCCACCTATTAAAAAATTACCTACTACTATAGGGCAGTCTTAAATCTAAAAAGCTAACCACAAAAAACTAAATGGATTGAAAGGAAATATATAGGAAACTACTTGAAGGTCCTTAGTTAAGGCATTATGCTAAAGCCAAACTTTAACTTGCCTAGAAGCTTGAATGGCACAATCACTATTGTGTTAGGTTCAACATGACTTAAACATCCCAATGTTAAAAAATTATAGGCTTCATTCTTTGTTCCCAATCTTGGAGGATTTGAAATAAGTAACACCACGCAAAAGTTTCCTAAAAAGCAACTGTGGTGGACTAGATACCCTCTTCATAAAGATCTTAATCCACTTTAATAACTATGCACAACATCAACAAAAAAAAATGTTTTTTAAAAAAAAAATTTGGGACAAACTTTTCAATTGAGAAGATTATCTTCAAGTTCTAGGCCCACACACTCAAAAAGCCATTATATTTTCTCATATTCCATGAAAACCTAAACCCTTGAGAAAAGAACCTACAAAAAGTCCAAAGTTTTTTTTAACATGTTGATGCCCATAGGTTCTGGTCCAATGGTCAATCTCACTGAAATCCCAAGGGTTCCATTAGAACACAAATTCAAAATGAAACAAAAGCCTTAACCAAAACCAAAACATTGGATGAAAGTTAGAAAAATAAAAAATAAACCCTAATTGAAATTTTGTTCGCCAATTTCTTCTTCTCCATCTATTGTTACATGTGGTTCTAATCCTTACAATCTTCCCATCTACTAAGTTGTTGTTCCCTAACTCCTCATCTATCTCTTTTTAATTGTCAATTTTTTTGTTGTCTTGGGAGTTTCCTTTTTGTTAGAGTAAATAGTAAAACTAACACACATAGTTAATTCTTACAAAAAAGAAGCAACAACATTGGATGATGATGTTAAAGACTGGTCAACTCTACTACTTACATTCAAAGAATTTTATAAGGGAGGGAACTCCAATTTTATTTTTTTTGGATCCCCAAAGCCAATTCCTGTAGGCATGTAGGCCAAGTTCCTCCTGCTTGCTCAAGTCTTTACTTCTAAAACAAAGAAGACTTTAAGGGGTTTAGGATTTTGATAATTTTGGGACATGAAAAATTCCCAACATCTACATTTTGAACAAATTTTTTTTTTTGCTTTTGGATTTTTAGAAATGTAAACATACCTTCCTAAATGCTTTAACATGTAGGCTTGATTTCATGACTATTAATTTTAAAAGACCATTTGATTTAATTACATGCAGATTCTTCCTTGATCTAATTTTATAACCACCCATGTTGGTGCTTATGATAATCATTTCTATCTTGCTACATATTAAACTAGTTTTTGACAATTGTCTTCATGTTGGTATGGTGGTTCCTACTCATCCCATCCAAACCCTACTATTTCAACACCTTAATATTATAATAGCCTAGTTTTCAATTGATGAGTTCAAAGCCAATGAGGAGTGTTAGTACATGCAAGACCAAAAAAATGTGTGTTGCCAGACAAGTGTTAACCATGAGTCCATGAAGATTCTTCACAAGGCTGCTCAAGAATATTCACAAATCCCTTGGTTTAGGAGGACTATTTACAAAAGGCTAAAGCTTCTTATATCCCTTGCCATAAGCTATTTGAACCTTGATAATAAAATATTCCCATGACCAATTTTAGGGAGCTTAAACTTTGAAAATATTCCATATCATGGTTTATGGGCAGTGGTAATACCTATTCTTTTGACCATTCCATACACATTTTGGATTGTGGTGTTCCCCAACTCAAAGGTTGAAACACTTAGTTGGGGAAGTACATAATTGGTTCTCAATTTTTTGAGAATAACAATTATGTAATTGGAACTAGTGATTTGATTTGCTTAAAACTGTGGTTATATATCTTTGAGAACTACTGGTTATCAGCTTCGATTTCCAATAATTGCCCAAGTTCACAACCCTGGTAGGAAGTCTTCATCCAGAATCCTTATAATTATATAGATAGATTATTATGCCTATGTCTATGTTTATAAAAGTTGTCTTATACATATGGGGTGTTATCATTGTCCATTTAACACATGAGTTATCTAATGGTTTTTCTTTTCACAAAAAGAAAACCAATTAAATCCTTTATCTTTTCATAATTTTGTTAATCCTTTTCAATTTTTATTTGTTTGAACCAATGTTATACTCTCTTCACATGTTACATTGTTCATACATAGTTTTCATAGTTTAGTATATAGTTTGTTCACTTGATAATGATTTTCCCCATTCAATAACAAATTTTGACAAAAATATAAGAAAAAAAATTGCATTTTACATTTAGTGTACTTTGTTTTGGGTGTATTTCAAAAACACATTAAATTGTTTTGGGGAATTAAAAACATTTAAAAAATTGGTTTGTACTCAATTTCTGCAGTATTACATATGTTTATAATAAATTGCAAGCCTTCAACAATCAATGAACTTAACTTATGCAAGCAATGTTATGTGCTATTCCACATTTTTGGGTTGATAATCTTGGATAAATAAGTAACCCAACTTGAGTTGGATGATACTGTAAAAATAATTAGCAAATAAATATTTTATATTTACATACTATGTATTAAAAGGAAAATCGTCCCAATAGATCTAATTTAACCCAAGGAATTTTCATTTTGAGAATATTCTTTGTCTCCTACCTTTGTCTTTTTCAAGAAAAAACAACACCCACCAGAATTAAACCCAAAGCCAGATAACAATAAAATCATATAAAATAGAAAACTTATTATTATTAAAATTTTCATTATTACTTACCTATTTGCATACTATAGCAATGGAAATAGCCATGACACCACAATCATCACCTGGCATTGTACCCTAAAACCTAAAGTCATATAAAATAAAAACCTTGTTATAAATATTAATGTATTACTTTATCTAGGTTGGCAATTAGGTGCCAAATAATTATTTAATTTTTCAAAATCAAGTAGGACAATAAAAACTATAATTTATGAATATTTTTCCCCTGATATTATGCTGAAATGAAAATATTCTGATCGATCATTGCATTAAATATTCACGAAAAGATCTCATTAAAAATAATTATTGCACTATTTCTTGTCCTCATCACAATTCTTAATTCCAAGTAGTAGAACTAGGGTTTTGGAGTCCTGATTGAGAGGACGAAATAACGACACCTCAAGTCATCACCTGGGCATTGTACCCCTAAACCCTAATTCTTCGTCCGACGACAAACTCTCTGGACCCAGGAGGCACACAACATGTGCGTCTCACGGACTGCATTGTGTCGCAATGGAAATTTGTTGCAAGATCTGATGGGGTTTTGAAAATGGAGATTTGGTGTTGTTATTGGGCCAACAATGTCTTTCTTTTCCGTTTAAGAAAGAGCCTGAATATGAGTGAAGTTCTTTTCGTGAACTGGATTTCGATGGGGTGAGGAGGAAGAGGAAGAAGAATCTCGAAGTCGTACTCCTCTTTGAAGGATTAGTTCACGAAGCTTGCTTACTTGCCATTTGGAATCAAAGATTTGCAACCCATTTTGGAAAGGAGGATTTTTCTGCAGCAGCCAAGCCGGTGGGAATTTCTCTGCAATCTTATTACTCTCCTTTCCCCTGTTGTTTTGATCCAGTAGTTTTCTACGGCATGAAAGTGCCATTGTAGAGCTTCTTCTTCTTTTCTGGGATTTTCAGAATGGTTCCACCTGTTTGGTTTCTGTCAGATTCTTTGAGCCTTCATGTCTCGAACAATTTGATGTCGGTGATATAAATCACACTATTCGGAGTGTGTAATGTAAAACCCTAACTCTGAGCCCTAACTCTGAATCATGCTTGACTTGTTGCAAAGAATTCTGTATGCCCTGGTTCCGGATCTCATTCTGTTTGACCTTAGAGCTGCTTTGAGGTGTAATGCTGAGTCTAGTGTCTGAGGGAAAAAAAAATTCCCCTATCTAAGAACCTCAGTTCAAACTGCCCTGAGTGTAGGGAGGTTTTGTGGTTAGCTGCAGTTTTGAAGTATTCGGATGGAGATTTTCACTGTGAAGTGTCTTAGAGTAGTTTAGGCAGATTTTTTTCTCTAAAATCCTGTCCTTTCTGCAGTTTGTTTTGTGTCTCCAAGTTTTGTGGCTACTGCATCCATATCTAGTTCCAAACCGTAATACAATTAGGTCTAGCATGAAGCCAATGGCATATTCATTGCACTTATGGCCATCTTGCTTGTGGCAATGTGTTTGGTGCAAGTTCACATTGCCAGTTGTTATCTATATGAGCTTTGATCAAGGTCACTGGATCAACTGGTAATCCAATGTATTTTGAATGTGGCAAATCCGGGGAAGTTAGAAGTTGTAAGATGCTGTGTTTCTCAGGTTGGGTTTATTAATGAAAACTTTTTTGTTTTGGAAATATGTGATTCTTAGGCCCTCTGCTGGATGTGGTGATATTTTTGGATACCTTGTGATTTCTAATTTTTTGTATTTTTGGCTTACTTTGTTCTGCAGGAGGTTGCACACAACAGTTATGAACATTTCATGGGATTAAGTTCTTTATGAAGAAGTGAAATGGGCCTCCAAACCCGAATCTGGAGTTTTCGGTACTTCCATGATATATATTCCTTTATTGCATTTCTGTGCTTCTTTTAAACCTAGTAGGGAAGTGTTCTTCATTGTGCCCTTGTGTCAAAGCAGAGAAAACTGTGAAATATATTGGTTTCTCGCGATATAATTCCTGCTTTGGATATGAAGGGGAAATTGTCTTAATGTTGTCAGTTCACCTGAGGGCCTCCTATAGCTTCATTAAGTACCATGGGTACCATCTGGCATGAGCCTAGTAGATTATGGACCAAGCCACTTACAAGGTGGCAATGAGTCCTAAGCCAAATGTCTTTTATGCCCAATGCAGATTTGCCAAATCAGTCCATTACCAGTATGTTTCTTGGCAGCCCTCATAGATTGCCCACTCTCTCTCTCTCTCTCTCTCTCTCTCTCTCTCTCTCTCGCTCTTCTCTGTCACCTGCATCCTCCATTGTATAAGTCAACAACCAATAGGCTGATGTTATTAGCACTAACCCCACAGATGGGTTGATGCAGTTGGTAGGTGATGTGGTTCAAATGCAAAGAAAAATAGCTGTTGAACACATCTTTGTGTTGTTTTTCAATAAGATTGGTGGAATACTTGTTATGTAAGAACCTGGATGCAATTTGGTGAGGCACAGATACCAGAAATGTTTTGTGGCAAGTCAGTGAAACAGCAGTTGGGGTGTGATCTTGTTCATGCAGATGGATGGGACTTCAGATTTGGAACCAGAGGCAGCTATTTTCACATGATATTGGTAATGGGTGTGCTACTTCTGTGATTGCACGAAATATACATTCCCAGCAAGAAAGATCTGATGAGGAGGACAGGGGAACTAACAGTAGTAAGAATACAGTAGCCTCTGGCATCAGCACACTATGCAAGGAAGGAAGATTGAAAGAGGCTTTACAGGTTCTTGACATCATCGACCAACAAGTCATTCATGCACATCCCAAAATCTATGGTGCACTTTTACACGGATGTGGGAAGATGAAGGCTTTGTCTGATGGGAAGCGAGTGCATGCTCACATGATGAGAGCAGGATTCAAACCTGATGTTCATTTGGGAAACTCCCTGGTCACCATGTATGCTAAATGTGGGAGCATCTCAGAGGCTCGTCAAGTGTTTGAACAAATGGTGGAAAAAGATGTAGTCACATGGACATCAATCACTTTTGGACTCATCCAGCTTGGTCATTACGATGAAGCTTTTGAGCTGTTCTTGCAAATGCAAAAAGAAGGTGTGAAACCTGACAAAGTTTGTTTCCTGAATGTTTTGAATGCTTGTACGGGCCCTGCATTTTTGGATCAGGGAAAGCAGATACACTCCCAGATTTTGGAAGCAGGACTTGAGGGGGACACAGCAGTTGCAAATGCCCTCGTCAGCATGTATGCGCGGTGCTGGTGTGTTAAAAGTGCCCTCCAAATTTTTGACAAAATGGAGGAACGAGATGTTGTTTCTTGGACATCGCTTGTTAGTCTCTATTGCAAGCTTGGGAAGCTTCCTGAGGCACAGCAATTGTTTGCTAAGATTCCTTCACGAGATGTCATTTCTTGGACTGCCATGATTGCAGGGTATGTTCACCAAGGGTGCACTGAAGAGGCATATGCACTCTTTTGTAAGATGCAACAAGAGGGTGTGAAACCTGATAAGGTCACACTTTTGAGTGTTCTTGGTGCTTGCACAAACCCCAAAGCTTTGCAAAGAGGGAAGGAAATCCATGCCCTAATAACCAAGGCTGGATTTGAGTCAGATGTACGGTTAGGAAATGCACTGATTTCCATGTATGCAAAATGTGGAAGCATTCCATGTGCCCGTCAAGTATTTGACAAGATGCCAGAAAAGGACATAATCTCATGGACCGCTGTCATGAACTTGTACTGCAAGTGTGGAAGTGTGCTGGAGGCACATCAAATTTTTGCTCGAATGCCAAAACGAGATGTGGTGGCATGGAATGCAATGATATCGGGTTATGCTCGGCAGAAGCGAGGTGAGAAAGCCCTGGAACTCTTCCATCAAATGGAACGAGAAAATGCCATTCCTGACAGTGTGACATTTACAAGTGCCCTCAATGCTTGTGCCAGCATAGCCTCTTTAGAAAAGGGGAAAGAAATCCATTCTCAGGTAGTCAAAGCAGGATTTGGAACTTATTCCTTTGTGCAAAATGCTCTTGTAGACATGTACACCAAGTGTGGGAAACTTGCAACTGCCCGGGAGTTGTTTGACAGAATTGTTGACCGTGATGTGGTCACCTGGAATGCCATGATTTTGGGGTATGCCCAAAACAAACAGGGTAAGGAGGCTCTTGTTCTGTACGAGAGAATGGTCATGGAAGGTGTGAAGCCCGACAGGGTCACCTTCATTGCTGTTCTACTTGCCTGCAGAAATGAGGGACTTATGGAAGATCGCCGCCGGTATTTCACCTCCATGAGACAAGACCATGGCATCAAACCAACTTGGCAGCATTATAACTTGCTTAGTCGCCCTGTAGACTTGGATAAAAGTCGTCATCCATTGAGGTCTAAGGCAATTACAGATGATGACCAGGCAGCAGTAGTATTAGCAGTTTAAACTGAGTTTTTAGGTCTAAAGTTTCGGTCACAAAAAATTGTATGTTGTTGCAACCCTGCCTTAAGCAAAAGCAACAGTGATATTAGAGAAAAATTGTATCTTGAACAAAGAGCTGAATTTCAACAGTATTCCATAATCTCTCATTTAAGGAATGATACCAATTTAGAAAGTGCTAATATTGCCGACATTAAATGGTTCACAGATTGGAAAGGGCAATAGTCCAACCAGAGTGTAGTATTGATGAAGGTCACCAACATTGCTCCTTGTTGCAATATGTTTTAGTTTCAAATTGTCTTCAGAAAAAAAATTTAGTCAATTTGGTGACATGAATGCGAGGCTGCCAAAGAACGGAAAATGTATGGAAAGCAGAGTATCAGTGGGAGATTTATTGGTGGCATGAGGATTTTGTGAAAATAATACAAGTGAAATGACTATGCTTGTAGAGTTTAAATAAACTTGACAGCTACTATTATCAAATGAGTACGGTAGTAAGGTTTCAAGTTTCCCAATTGGTGACAATGAGCCTTGATGCCATGGCTCCTGGCAATGGCAATGGCAGGGACTATTCCTTAACCTTGATTCAATTCCATCACAGGTACTTTCTTCTCTCAATAATTCTCATGAACTTCATCAGTGGAAAAAGGGGAGACAAAATTGTAGTGACGGTCATGAGGTAAATTCCAGTTTCCAGTGTTGGTGGACTAGTAGGTAAGTAGCTGCATTTTCAAGTACATAGGAAATGCTAGTGGTGGTTTTTTAAGTAGGTAGTGAAAACAAATACTGAGCTAACTAGCAGAGTTAAGGAATTGAACACTGCTATTGAAGATCATACTAGTTATGTATGGCCTGAGGCAATACCATGCATATGCCTACCTTATAGTGATTTTAGTGATTTATTTGAATCTCCCCCATACAAGTCCAAATCTTAGGAAATATATTCCATTAAATCCTGCTCCTCAAGATCCTTCCAACAACACCAAAGGCACATCCCAAACTCCTCTGAAAATTTCAGTGTTGATTCAATTCAATTTTTAGTGAAAAATTCATTCAATATTCAAAAACTTTTACACCGCAAGTCTGAATGTCATGAAACCAAGCTGATGCACCCCTTCTCGTCAAGAGCTTTCCAAAGGTACAAAGAACATGATCTGAAGCACCCCAGTTTGGTGGATCTCTTAGGTACAAAACAAAACAAAACAAGACAAACTACCTTGCTTCATAAATAGATGTGGCACCCATTGATTGCTAAACCAACTAAAAGGTTGGAGCTCAGTTCTTTCAGGGATGTTCAGGTACCCAGATAATGAATGAACACCAGAAAGTTCTTTTGGGACTACAAACATGGGCCCTAAAAAAGAATTCAATTCTAGTTAACTGAATAAAGCACCCACAGATGTGTGTGTATCAAAGAAAAGAAAAATGTGCCTGTCCAGGGCATACTTTTGCATTACACCGCCCTTCCCCAGGCAGGATGAGGTGTTTTCTTCACGACTCTTAGAGAAGGAAAAAGAAAAATTTGTAAGCAAGACTTGATGTAACCTCTTCAGCTATGAACACTCAACATACCAAAAGTTATAAACATCACTTGCCAAGAATTATCTCTCTTTTTTTCTCCTTCCACCCTGAATGTCTAATACTTGAGCAGAAATGAGACTGCCAAGTGGCACCCCACATGCCATCCCCTCACACAAGAAATTGTAGAGATGCAGGGTTTAAAAATGTACTCACAAACCTAGCTGCTTTGCTCACTCTTCCATGTTCTCTTCCAAGAAATGGTCCAAGGCTTCTGAACCTGCAACGCACAAACCCCTGACAGAAACTGTGCATAACCAAAACAAATTGAAGAACTTTGTGACAAAGATGCCAAAGGGTGATTCCCTCAGTCTTCAAGCTCTTCCAGGTATGCGCGTTTGGGAGGTGGTTTGGGTCTGGGTTTGAAAATACCCCACCAGAGTGCTGCCTTGAGCTTCAACCACCCAAACTTGCCACTGTTGCGGCGGGGTCTTTCTTCCCCTATATTCCATACTGGAGTAGAGTTATACGGATAGGTAGAGTCAACTTGCCAAGAGTCTCCAAAATTGTTCCCATAACTGGCGTCCGTATCTGGGTAGACTGTATCATACTGCACCAACTCATCTTGACCAAGGATTCCTTGACCTCTTGCCTCATCATTGATGTAAGGCTGGAGGACACCCCATGGGTTACTATCTTGGTGCTGATATGGCAACCGCTCATTTGCTTCTGGGTACAAATTCATTAAACTGGGAGTCATGGGAGGAAGTATCATACTCATGGCAGGCATCAAAGCATTTTGAGGGGAAGCCAGAATCAACCCTGTTAGGAGACCAGGACTATCTTCTGGTGGACCAAGATCTGAGGAGCTAGCCACAGTTACATGTTGGCTTGGCTCATATCCCATTTGGTGCTGATCTGGCAGAGACCGGGTTGCTTGAGTGGGAAAAGATTGAGATACTTGCATTGCCAGTTCAGGTTCAAAATGCTGAAGTGCTGCCACTCCATTGCCTGCAATTTGATCAAACCCTCAGATAGTCGGAGAAATTTATGCTATCTCTATCCTATGTTACATTGAGCTTAATCAGAGCCCCTTAAGGAACACAAAACACAAATAGGTAATGAACATCCCATGACTCACTTGGAGAAGAGAGGTTATAGCATGCCAATCAAGCCTTCTGGGTAAATAACATGATTAAGCAGGATGCCGCTAGTGCAGGAAAAGGATATAGCTCTACTCCTCAGTGTAATCATAGTAACCAAACAAGGCAGACAATGAGATGTTCATTATAAGACTGAGACCAACATTTTGACACACAGAGCACAGGGTAACAGGCACTACATACATACCAGGTCCAGTTGATCCTGCTGTAAAAGTTGAAGATAGATGATGTGCAGACATTGCAGGATGAGAAGAAAGGAGAGGCTGCTGCTGTTGCTGTGACAGCAGAGTCCTCAGATTTTGTATCTGTACATCAGGGCCTGCTGAACCTTGGCTTCCAGTAGAAGATTCCACCACTTGTGTATTTACAACTCTTGATGATGGGTTTGCCCGTATAAGTGCCTCCCCATCATATTCCTGTACATCTGTTAGCCAATTCTCATGTGCCACCTTCACTAACTTCCCAACATACACCTGCAAGTTATCAATCACACACAATTCAAACTCTCAACTGTCATGCAGACTGAATTAACAGACTTTATCTCACTTCAACTTGTCATGCAAGGGAGGATTGCCCAGTTGATCATTGCACAACCATTAGAAGAAAGAAAGGCCAACAAGAAAACCACACATTTAAAAACTCATGATCAGTGAGGGAAAAAAGGCACCACTTTGATACCAGTGCAGAAAGATCTGTTCTTACCCTTTCGTTGTCTTCCAGTGACTCAATTGCTTGGTATGTATTGCTCACAATAAGACCAACAGGCTGTGAGATTACATTGAAAATCACCTCAAGACTTCCACCAGGTCTATATACATAGAGTTTTGAATTCAGAGGGCATGTCATAGCATGCTCTACAGTGCCTTCCCACGTTTTGTTCGACATCCCATTACCCATTGCCTGCCATAGAAACACACATTAGAGCCTTATCACAGACTTTCAAACTGCTGACATAACACTCAAGAGCTTGATGAAGGACAAGGTGAACTGATTCTGTTTGACAGCAAGAGGACACAGTAAAGACTGGTCTCTTGTCAACTTCTTAGGTGAAATTGCATTCCAATGAGTATTCACCAGCATATGCCAAAGAAACTAGAAACAGCAAGATATACTCATTCAATGTTGTAACACTCACTGAAGAGAGGAATTCTCAACTGCATCCACAACATGATCTTTTTACTTACATTTCGTAACTTCAGTGGATGCATAACAAGGAGGGATAGAAACTGTTGAACAGTCTCAATGCCTTCTTGACTGAGGCGCTTGTGGAAAGCCCCATCCTTGCCGATCTTTTCCAATCGCCACACCTCATCTTCTAATGCTGGGGGATAGTGCTTCTTGTACACTGATCCACAACCAGATTCTTCTTAGGAAACCAACCAACACATTCATGGGAATCACTAAGAATTGCACAATGACCTGATCAAGTCACACGAAATCAGAAATAGATGTTTAAAGGTCAACAAGACTTACATTCACCCCGATGGTCTTTCACAGTGAAAGAGTCTGTTTTAGCTTCACGTATACGTACACCCTCGCAATAGCCTGGAGAAACCATGATGCCAAGACGAAACTTACGACTGCGGATCCAGCTTGAGTTATCTGTAAATTGGAACTCACCAAGAGTTCCTAATCCATCCTTCAGGGTCACAGACAAATCACCAGTCAAGAGAGGCCTCTTTCCCTCCCGCTCTTTTACCACAAAGGTCTCAAAATCTGCCTGGGGCCAGTTTTCATCATCATCAGCTGTAAAGTCACCCTGTAGTACCACAACATCGAGCTTGGAACAGGATTCTTCACCCTCGGACAACACCTGTCCAGTGTTGGCATCAACCAGCACCACCTGAATTCCAGATCCACTCTCTGCCTCTACTTTGCTCCCTGTGAAAAGGGGAAGAGCTAACTTGCTCTTGAACTCCAACCGGAGATTTCGTTCATCAGGACGTTCATTGCTTATAGGGGAGACCCTGCATATGACATAAATAGATGTATTTCAGTTACATTTCTCCCTCACTTGTGCACACAACTTGTGTAAGATGGATTACCACAAATATTTTTGACACCTGGATGAAGCAGCATGAATGCACACACCTTGTGTGAGATGAATTACCACAATTTTTTGGTCAAGCAGCATGAGAGAACTGTGCCAGCACTAGTGACATCACAAACTGGAAATTTGCACAATGATCTGAGCTTTCATGGCTTTCAAGGGTCAATAAGTACAGAGCATGAAGGTATTGTGAAGATAAAAGGCTTCAATGGCCAATCACTCACCGAGATCCCACTTTAGGAGTGAAATTTTGCAGTGCCCGTTCAACCTCCTCTCCCACCTGCATTGAACAAAAATCATTCAAGAGCTCTGTAGAGAAAATTTCACTATAAAATACTCCTCAACAAGGAGAGAATGAATCAGCACCAATGTCCTTGTCATCCTCAAAAGCTGTTTGAAGAGAAAAGCGAGAAAAGCTGCATTGCTTTTCTGCAGTGTTCTTGACCATTTTATTTTGTATGTGTCACAACAACAACCTCAACATGTAAGCTTCAAATGTGCAAATGATGTCAATATGGGAAGTTTGTGAGATGTTTTTCTGTGTCTGTGGTGTTCCTCTCATTCAAGGGGAAGGACATCAGATGCTTGCAATACCCATTACAGATTATGTTTTGAAGAACATCAGCACTGAAGCAAAACTATGAGGTTGCAAAACATCAAGACCTAGCTAGCCACAAAAGACTTGTAATCTTTGCTAGCTGCATTAGAGACGCTCCACTAACAGCTATGTCTGTATCCTCAAGTGCGAACAGCAACTACCATTGCAGGTTTGTTATATGACGCCAGGATGCTCACCACTTTGCGAAAGATGGGTTCTAGCAGAGGCCAGAGTTTTGGAAAGTTGTCCACCTTCAGAGCTTCCATCACAACACTGGCATGAACAACAACATCACCATTGATCAAAAGAGTTACAATTGTTTCGCATATATGAGCAAAGACTCCAGACAAGCACGTGCAAGGACTCGACTACGATCAAGCTTGGTACTTACTGCTTACAGTCTACAACTGATTTCTCACAGCAGGAGTTAGAGGAGAAAAACAAACCTTGAGAGACTCAAGCGCGGCTTCTTTTCTTCTGGCAGCACGCCTCCCTGATCTCTACTTCCATCCTGAGGATTAGACCGTTTGTCCTTCGACATTTTCCCTTTAGGATTTGCTCTTGAAACCGTGTGGTCGGGGTCTCACGTACCAGCTCGTGTGAAGTAATCTATGCCTGATTGATGAAAGAAAGACAAGAAATGCGGCGACGACCAACCTAGTGCCAATGGAGCTTCTGAGGAAAGAGTCTCTGCGAAGATCTCTAACAATTGCGTTTGTAGCACAGAAACCTAGGACGGGACCATCTCAGACACTAGTTTAGTATGCTCGCATCCACTGCACACAGCGGGAGGATGTAGGGGGGAAGGAGCCCCGGTTGCAACATAGTTCAAGTCCAGGCAGCCTGCGAAATCTCCTGTAGAGACGGCCGGAAAGGGCACGAGTAGATCATCCCGCATTGAGGAGTACCGAGCAAGCGGCAGTCACGAAATGATATGACGGAAGATGCTGTCGATCTTGCGAGGAAGCAAAAACTGAAGAAAATCATGATGAGTACAAAACAGTGGCTGACGAAACAGACTTTGTGCAAAGCCACACAAACTATTGCAAAACAGTTCACAATCTTCTATTCCGCTAGAAAATGTGTGATCAAAATTGAATGGAGCAGAGATTTTCCAAAAGAACAACAACAAGCTTGCTAAATCACCTGTGCCGATATTGCGAGAAAACTCTTGCTGCGGATCATCAGCTAATGAAAACTCTCAGGCATCACGAATCGCACACTTGCTTGAGAAAAAGAAAGCTATTATGACAGATGCAGAACCCCGAGACTAGAGATAATAAGATTCATGACGAAGGGATGCAGTTCATTCTCCAGACATGATCAAGAACGAGACTAGAAAGAAAGCTTTCGAGGTTCGAAAAGTGGGAAAACAAAGACAGAACCATTTCCATACCAACAGGAAGAGATTCTTCTGCCGGCTGAGGTAGTAGAAGGGATATGGTGAAGCTTCTTCTTCGTCTTCTCCCCCAGCTTGCTCCTCCAAACTCCCCAGGATCAGAAAACCAAATATTATTGCAATCAATATTGAGCAAAATTTACAAAAAAAGGAAAAAATAAAAAACTGAAACGACAATTATTCTGGAGGAGACGTCGGCAATCGATAAAGCGAATTTCGGCGGTAGAAATCTCCGCAATCCAAGACCAAGAAATTGGAAGAATCGCAAACACATGCTGCAACGCTGCTGCAAGCGCACAGCAAAGGAGAAACCGCGAAGACGACGACGACGACGACGACGACGGCGGAAGTCTCGGCCGTCCGTCCGTCCGTCCCTCACATGATGGCGCTCGATGTCCTCTGTCATCCTCACGAATGATAACCATCAAATTATCATCCATATTAAGGACTTCAATCATTGCTAATTATTAATCATTCATCCTTTCCGCTAACGCGCTTTCTTTTGACTGTATCCAAGAGCTCGTTGTGGAAACCCCAATCATGTCTCGACACGTGGCAATTCGAAGGGATCAAAATCACTGTTGAATACAGGGTTTCATGAGTCTGAAAATAAATTGATTTAGTAATTAACCCGAATTTATGAAAACTTTACTACAGTTAGTTGAATTAGTCAAATCCTCGTTGTAGAACTCTTTTTTTTAATTAATTATAAAATTGGTGATAATCTCCAATTCTTTTTTGGCAAATAAACACTTCTTTTAATTTCATTCTTAATTCCTAATTAATTAGTTTACCAACCTTTCTAAAGTTTCTAGATGTCGTTTAGACATTTTAAAACTAAATTTAATTTTAATTTTAATTAGATTAAAACATACCTTCAAAACTTGTGCTTCATTTACACCCCCAAGTCTTGTTATCTTGTACGTTTTGCCAAAGCTTTACTTTTTAAGAACAATTTGTTTCTTTGCATTTGAAGCACCCTAAAATAATGTAACATTTTGCATGTTTGCAAATGAATACTTTTACTCAATAGAAAATTCCTCAAAATAAATAAACTAGATAGAAGATTTTTTTAATAAATATAAAATAGGTTGCTAAAATTTAATGGAAAGGTAATTCACAAGTATATCCCAATTACTTATTTTACACCTTATGAATATTAAAATTATGTGATATTTTCTCAAGTATTATATTAATTTGGGCGATTTAGGAAATAGTACTATGAGTCAATGAACTTTTTCAGCTTACAATGGTCCTAAGGTCTTCCACCCCTTCCGTTTTCAAGGTGGTTATATTTCGCCCCCTTGAATAGGCCCCATGCAATTGCATAAAATCATGTCAATTTTTTAATCCTTATTTAATCCTTAAATTTTACTCCATTTTTTAAAATGAGGAAAACATAGCATGTTTTATTCATCAAATTTTATCAAAATAATTCAATGACCAAAAAAAAAAAAAAAAACCGTAGAGGGAAAATTTTTAATAGCCTAATTAATTAATTAACTAATAATTTCCTGAATTTCTTACAATTATTCTTCACACAAATTTTGAGCATTTTTATATGTTTTCCACTCAATCATTACTGACCTACCTTTTATCTAGAGAATTTATGGTGCATTAAATGCCAATTTAGTTATAGCACTCTTTAATTAGATTAAAACATTAATTCAAATATTCAGCACCGTACGAAAGTCGTACAAGCCCATCGTACGCACTAGATTTGGTGTCAGGGGCCGTACACACACCAAAGATTCGCCTAGATTTACAGTAGGTAGTAAAGTAGATTGGTAGGTCCTTATGGTATCTTAAGTGTACTCTATGATGGGTAGTAAAGTAGGTAGGTAGGTCCTTATAGCATCTTAAGTGTACTCTATGGTGCATAGTAAAGTAGGTAGGTAGGTCCTTATTGTATCTTAAGTGTACTATATGCGTGGGTAGTAAAGTAGGTAGGTAGGTCCTTATGGTATCTTAAGCGTACTCTACACATGGGTAGTAAAGTAGGTAGGTAGGTCCTTATGGTATCTTGAGTGTACTCTACAGTGGGTAGTAAAGTAGGTAGGTAGGTCCTTATGGTATCTTAAGTGTACTCTACACATGGGTAGTAAAGTAGGTAGGTAGGTCCTTATGGTATCTTGAGTGTACTCTACAGTGGGTAGTAAAGTAGGTAGGTAGGTCCTTATGGTATCTTAAGTGTACTCTACGGTGGGTAGTAAAGTAGATAGATAGGGCCTTATGGCATCTTAAGTGTACTCTACGGTGGGTAGTAAAGTAGGTAGGTAGGTCCCTATAAATGACCTGAAGTATCGTGATTCGGGAACTGACCAATCAGAGGGCAGTGATAAAGAATTTTTCATTTTAAAATTCAGTTTGATAATATCTCAACGGCCAAGATCTTCTTGTGAACAGTATTATAAAATTTTAAATAGTGGTGATTCCTTTTAACCAGCAGTCCGTCCAATACATATAATGGGATTGGAAATCCCTTTGGACATTTGACACATGCTTTTTATGTGAAAGAGGAATGCAGTCTTTTATTTGGTTTCAAATGGGTGAGTTTTTTGGTTGAAATTCAATTATATACATTTTTTAACTCTATTTATTTACTTCAAAAAAGTAAATAACCATTGAACATTTCTTCATTTCAACCAAATTGTTGAAACAAAATTCAATAAAAATTGCATTTGTTATTATGCTGAGGAAGGGCTTTCAAAAGTGGGGTATATGAGAATGCTTGAATTAGATTTGGATTTTTTTTTCCTTATTTGTATTATGTCATTTCAATGAATTTGAAGTGAATGAAACATTAGTCCTCTTTTTACTAATGGGTTGGTGTTATTTTAGAAATCAAACACAACTCTTTAGAGTTTAGGTCTTAATTGTATAACAAAAGTTAAATATAGGTCTATAATATTTTGGCAAAATAAATACCTTTCACAAAAGGGTTTAAAGGCTCATAAAATTACAAGAGCCAATGAATTGTTTTATATGTTGGGACTTTTCTTAAAATATGCCATTCCAAAAAGGAATGAATGGGGATAAAACCCAACTATAAAACTTCGTTTCAAGGATTGAAAACACATGAAAATAAATACAATAACAATAAAAAATGTAACTCCTAATGGCATTTTCACAATTCATAGAATATCAAATATGATTATGAATTATTATGAAGGACGCAAAATCAAGCAACAACCACAATTCAACTTCTAATAAAAGATGTTTATAGTATTCTTAATGCAATAGGAACCCATATGCTTGAAATGGATAAACGAAGAACAATGACATCCACCATAAATGTGCACTCTATACTACCATCAAGGAATGTTGCTTGTTTGTTTTGTGTTTGTTGTGTCACATTGAGATTTCCCAACTAATGTTGGCCAATTATTGTTTTTTTATTTGAAAAATTGATTGGGTCCAAGGCTCAATATTAATAATTTATTAGTCAAATATTCTTTTGAATCCAATAAATAACTTGTTCACCTAGTATTGAATTTTCACATTTTAATACTTTATGTAAATGACCCAATTGTCATCCGGGTAGGTTATTAATCCTAAAACACTAAACAATGTAAACATGTTTATGATAGAAAAGTTATAAATAACAAAAAATAAATTTATAATTTTTTTAAAAAATTCAAATCTTATAATTGGTAGTATTTGAAGCTCAACCTTCATGCAAAATCAACATTTATTACCCCAAAAATAATTGAGCAAAATTGATAATTGGGGGTGTTAATTTTGTGGTTGTGATATTGATAATTGATTGGTTTATTTATTTATTTAATAACCTACCTAGGTAGTTATTGTTAAAAGTCAATAACTAATCAACATTCCTCCCAATCAACAATTTTTATTTTGAAATTTTGGAATATTGGATGCATGATTATTATTAAGAAAATATAGGTGCACTTTTGGAAATATTGCCACTATTGAAGCATGAAATGTGTGGTTAACTAAATTCTAAAGAAGTTAAGAACTTATATAAGTCACACAAAATAATCATAAACAATTGTTGAAAGGTTCATGCCACAATAATTGGTAACACATATATAATGGAAAATCTAATATGGTGATATTGTATAAATACGCAAATGGAGTGCCCACTAGAAATAAAATTTGCATATATTTTCCAAACCTTACTTGCATTATCATTTTCTTGCATCATAATTCAAGCTAAAGTTTTCAACAACATTATATGATTTGTGAACTACAATGTAGCGTACACGTGATGTTAAACAAAAAAACCTTAAAATTGATGGAACAATGGTTTGGCAACGGATAAATGAACAAAAACTACAAAAAATAATGTGGGAAATAAAAGCTTGAAAGTAAAAGTAAGAAAAGCTTAAGGTGCAAACATAATAAAAAGAACCACAAGTTATGTGGTAAAACTTAAATTCATAATCCAATTTTTTTGAAAATCGCATGGGAGCACAATAATTTGGATCATTAAAAACTAAATCAGGGTAGGCTCTATTAATTGCAAAGTTGAAATTATGTCAAATTTTGATTAAAATTGATGATGTTTCAATAATTATTTTGCATATCTAAAACATTCAAAATATGTTGGTGGAATTAGTATTTTATTTTTCTTAAATCATATCAAATTTGTGCCATTCCTTCTCAAAATTGAAGATGATTTTAATATTGATGATTAAAAAAGCAACATCACTTGAAATTGGTGATATTCATGTTGAGAACACATTTTGAAATTTCTAATTCAAATGTGTTCTTGGCCTTAAAAAATGATTAATTTGGAGGATGTGTGTTGAGCAAAAGTTATTCATTTTTAAGTGGTAGGAAACATAGATGCATAATATATATGATATAAAATCAAGTTGTAGTATCAAATTCTTTATATAGAGCACACAATGTTAAATTGGGTATTAAAAATGAAAAAACTGGTATAATAGACTAAAATATAGATGCCACATGTCAAATGAAATCCTTGAAAAGGACTTTAACTTTCGTACCCTTGTCTTTTTTTATTATGTTTGGACGGTGAAAGGGAAAAAGTGAAAAACTTACCTTAACAAATGGACTAAGAGGATGGATAACAATGGCAAAAGTTGCTAGAGTTGACAGTCCATGTGTTGTTGTTTGACAATAGATAAAAAGGTCTTAAAACACTTAATGAAAAAGAAATGGTGAAAAGTGGATGGCCCTTGGTAGTTTAATGTAGTAATACTAGTTATTGTTATCCTTGAAACAAATGCAACTTGGTGATTTTCAAAAAATCATGCCTTTTTTTTAAAGGGATTTTGTATGGCTTGGGTGTTTATCATTTTTAGGCTTTAGTTCACCAAGGAAAAAAAAGTTGTTCCCAACCCACATGCCCTTTTTATGTTCTTGGTACCCTTCAAAAGCCAAAGTTGATTTCATAATGTTTAAACCTACAATGTATAAATTACTAAATATTTAACATTTTCATCACTAAACATGTAAAAGAATTAAAATTTATTGTAAAAAAAGAAAATGGGGGTGTGTTTTTAGTAATATTGGAAAACCTTAAATGGATATAGGTGCACCAAGAAGGTTTTGTAATTTTCAAACATATGGTGTTGGAATTATTGGGTAATTTTTGTCATAGGAAATTTAATAAAAACACGTGGTCAATGGCAAAAGTCACAATAGTCATGACGACAATGAACTAACACATTGTGAAACCAACTGAAAGGTGGGTGAGTGAAAGAAACATGTTTTTTCGTAGATCACATGAAAATCAATGTCTCAAGAATCAAAGATAAAGTTAAAAGGTTGGTGAAACAAAATAATGTGTTTTGTCATGGACCTTCACATGAAAGTGAATTTATTAACAATTAAAGAAAAATTTAATTATGTCAACAACATTGTGTGTTCTATTAAGTTCACCATGATGTGCATATTGAAAGGTGTGAATGTTTATTGGGTTGATAAATTCATTAAAAACACATGATGATAAACCAAATTATTGATGGATGGACTAGCAAAGCATGATAAAAAAAGAAAGGCAAAACATATTGAAAATCAATGTTTATGTATTAATAATTAGATTTATTTATCAAATTATATGAAATCATATATATTAAATTCATTATGAGAAATCATGTCTGTCGAAACCGCACTACCCTTCAACTAAAACTCAAAAAACAACTCATATACAACTATAGTGCAACTATCTCTTGGATATTACAACTAGTGTACAACTATCCCCCTAGAAATACAATGTATTAATAAATTAATTTTTAATTTTTAATTTTAATTAATTGTATTATAATCGCAAGTGAGTTGAAAATGAGTCTTTTATACAGTAATTTATACACATCGTACATACATATGTAGTTAACCATGTTTGATTTTTTTTAAAAAGTTGCATTATAGTTGCATGCAAGTACTTTAGAATTGTTATAAATGTGCCACTAAAACAACAACTATGAACTACAACTAGGTATAATGTACATACATGTAATCATGCCACATGTTCACATTTTCACCACCCATTATGGAATACATTTGTAACTAGTTTTTTATTATGATTCCCATTGATACATTTAATATAACCACTAGTGCACCATTACTAAAGTACTATTATTCAACTATGTTATGACTATAATACAATTACTTATAATTTAATTAAAATACTAATTATTTATATTTTCATCAAATATGTTTCATTTTGAATGATTTAAAATGTTATTTTGAATGTTACTTCAAGGTTTAAAAATCATCTTTGAAATGTAAAGGAAAAGGAGTAATGAAAAAGTAACAAGAAGATAAATAAGATTTCCAACTTACAAAACTTTTTTTTTCCATTTTTTTTTCTTTCAATCCCTCCTACTTTCAAACTTCATAACTTTCTTATTTCTTATTCATTTTAAATGATTTAAAGTGATATAGGAGTGTCATTTGAAGTTCTACAAATCATCTTTGAATTTATAACAATAGAGCAACATACAAGGATTTTTTAGGTGTTTGAGAACTGGCCTTTGTAGCGTTCGATGGTTTTTTTTAATTTAATTTTTGACCCCCTCTACTTTGGGGGGCCATAACTTTCTCAAAAAAAAAAATTATGATTTTTAATGCCCTAGAGGTGCCAAAAGGAAGGGTTCAAGTTTTGTTTTGACACTAAAAAAAATGGAGCCCTCCCCTTGGATCCGGCTTGCCTTGAACACTTAAGTGGTATAATTGCAACTCAATTGCAACTCAATTGTAACTTAATTTACAATTAAGGAACAACTAAAAAACTTAACCCATATGATTTGTTTTCAAATTATATAAAGAAGGCTTATTCTCTCATATTCTCACATTAAAATACAAGTGTCATTTTGGGACAAACTCAAAAAGTTTAACCTAAAAACAAAACATAAAATTTCATGGTTATTCTTTAATTCATTTAGTTTTGTGATTTCTTACATACTTACCTACCTATGTAAGTAAGTAGGTCCTATTTTTCTACCGTCCTATGTAAGTAGGTAAGTAAGTAGGTCTTAAGACCTACCAACCTACCTACCTATGGTTATATATGACCTACCTAACTACTAAAATAAATATTTTTATTTATTTATTTATTCAAAAGTATAATTAATATGCCATGTTGCAAAAAAAATATTATGCCATGTGTCACAATCTCATACCATCATTAATAATCATAATGTATGATGGAGATCAATAATTTTGAAAAGAAAATCATTTTTATGTCCAAAAATCTTCATAGTACTGTGTGTCAAATTTTAATACATGAATGATAATCAATGACATCAACATAACATCATGGGTGCAATTATAATGGAGTTACATAGTAGTTGAAAATGAATTGTTTTGATTGAGTTACAATGAGTTGCATTGTATATATAGTGAGTTCTACAACTCATGCAACTTGTCCATTGGAACTCACGGCATATAAATACAGGTTATGGAAAGTGTCCTCTGCAACTCAAAAGTTGAGTTGCAAAACTAATTACAAAACACCTTTTTTTTCTCGTATTGAAATCAAACACACAAATAAAGGTCAAAGAGTTCCAAAATGATGGGTTTCCAATGATGTATGCATTTTGATATGTGTCCATGGTGAATAAAATAAAATGATTCCCCATCATATTTGTAATAATTGGATAATATTTTAAACATAAAAATTTTGAAAAAAAATGACCAATTGCATTAACCTATTTATATCAATTTGAATTTTTTACAAACAAGTGGCATATTTAAATGTCAAATTAAAAAAAATCCCACATTATTTAATTAGGAAAATAATCAATAAAGGACGAATTTTACAAAATGTAATTTATAAACCCTACAATGGCCATTCCATATTGATGAAATGGGTTGAAAATTTAAATGTAGTCAATTAATCAATGAATGATCATGGCAATTGCTCAATTTTTTATATGTTTTAAATATGGGAAAAAATTTAATACCTCCAAGAATTTTCGTTATTTCAAGGTGAATGTGAATTGAATGTGACAATAAAACATGTTGAGTTTTTGAATGATATCCACTACCAAATATTTTGAAATAAAATTTTCAAATAATTAAAACATTTATTCTTGTTTACTTTTTCACATGTGAAAAATGTTGCAATTGAAGATTTTTAATAGTTTAATATTTTCATCAAAATTGTTTTCAATCTTTAAAAATCAAAGAGGGTTTAGGGTTGAGGGTTGTGGATATATTACTAGAACAAACACACTATTGATCTTAAATTTCAGGTATTAAAGCTGATTATATCACAAAATTATGGAAGTCAATATTTTGTGCCATGATTAGTGATGGGTTGTCATCAAAGGGAGGCTGCATGGTAATTTGTGCATAAGTTATCATTATCATTTTGAAAAAGCCTTGTTGCATGTTAAAAGTCAAACTAAAAAGGAACTTGAGTGCATTGAAATTAACAAAACACATTCTTCCCTTATAAGCATCATGTGAAAATTCACATATAATGTTGTATTATGATTATAAGATTATTTGAGAAATATTTTTTAAGCCCATCTTAAAAGCAACACTAAAAATAAATGATGTCAAAGGTGAAAATAACTTGTAAGAAACAAATGTATCATTTAGCTCAAAAATGAATGGTTCAACAATTTACATCATAATCAAGCCACAAGCCAATTTCCAAAAGAATTTCTTTTGGAAAAAAATACAAACAACAAAAAAGACAATGTGTCTTATAGGTATATCATGGCTACTTCTACTCTATTTGCACACTAATCTCCAGTTTTCTTTATACCAAAACTCATTCCCCCCATCACTTGGTTAAAGTACTAATATTTGAAAGATTTGAGTATGATTCAAATGAAAAATAAAATGTTTAAAAAATGTTTCACCATTATAGTTCCATGGCAATACGATGATTTTATGAACAACACCCAACAAATAGTGATATTCTTGAAACAAGTATGTTTGGAACTATATGACAATTTATCAACAAATATGGCATACAATTATGCTTTAAAAACATTGATAAGAAACAAATATGTTCCTACCTTGTGAAAACATGATCAAATTGTGCACATTTCTTCCAAGAAAGGGAGGGTATAGGAGAGGGAAAACAAAAGACATTGAAATTTTTTGCAACTTGAGAATTTGTGGTTGGGTCCAAGGTAATATTCATCAAAAGTCTCATTTTGCTATGATCCTTTTCATAAGTAGACAATTTTTAATATATATAATATATATTTAATTGATATTTGGTAACGGTTGATGGTACATGTGTTGCATTATACCTATAGGTAAGTAGAGGGACCTTAAGTAAGTAGGTATTTTAAAATATATATTTATCCAATATATATTCAACGTGTAATTGCAACATCTCTTCCAATGATTCATTGTTAATGGTATAAATGGTGCATTGTAAATGTTCATTAATATAATTGAAGTGCATCCATAAGGACAATGCCACATTGGCATAGATTGTTATACATATGATCAAAGGATGAGAACATGCACGTTGATTACATATTTCATCCAATAATTGACTTGATTTCACTATTGATGTTATGGTTTATAACTATTGGTTTTCATGCAATGTGTATAATGCAACCAATGGGTTTTAAGTTCTAAATGTCACGTAGGACAATAAAATGATTAGAAAATCAAGCTATAAATTGACATTTTTCTTATAGTGTTACATCTCTCAATGTACTATAATTATTTAAATCATCCTTGGATTCTTTTACACAATTGATTTGTGTATTACCACTTTCACCTTTAAGAATGTTTTATATCATAGTCTTGTACAACACAATTTCACATTTTTTTATTCACAAAAGTTGTAAAAACAACATGCACAAACATCAACTTCATAATTGGAAAACTTTACATTGTAAATAAATTTCATAACAACTTTACATTTCTCAAATGTCCCCAAAAATGAATTGCTTGATTTTTTTCATCTTTATTATCTATATTCCTTGCACAACAATTATAATTGCAAACAAACTTTTGACAAAATTATAACCACATATAACAACTTACCACTATCAATTTGGTTGGTTGTTGGTTTGTTGAAGGTTAGCTTGATATTAAATTAATTTGCATCCCTTTGGTTTATCATCAAATGCACCATGATGTATAATTGCCCTTTTGGCTCACTTATATTAACATCCTTGTAATTATACGTAGATAGTTTTATTACTTGACAACCTTCAAAAGTTGGGAATCATGGTACAATTTAACCATTATCTACCCAAATGCATTGCTCCAATGTTTTTAAGGCATATTTCTCATCTTCAAATATTCAAACAAAGGTTTCAAAGATTTTTAATTTTAACATAAATTGCGCAATTTGCTAAACATGGAACAACATACCAAATTGGACATTCATTCATATGGGTTGATTTTTCTCAACGATGACATTTATAACTTGTTACAAAAGAAAATTAATGACGTTGAACGTTGAATAGGGCCATGTTGTGTGCATGTGTGTTTGTTGGGGATGCCTTATTCAACCCATTATTTCCCCATGTGCTTATTTAAATTGTCTTGCTTGGGCACTAATTTGCTTTGGCATGTTAATAACGACCTTACAAATAGAGCATTTGACAACAACCAAAATTATATCAATCATTTTGAACTTATTTAGAAACAAATTGAATTGCTAAAGTGTTTTGCTATTGTTGAGTTGTGTCACAATTTTTATGGGGTTTTGTCAATGCAAGTTTCATAATATTAAAATCACTTACATGCACTAAATCAAAGGACAAGTTGATTGGTATTCCAAATGTCCCAAACAATGTAATATCAAAAGTCAAATGGTTGGAGGACACCACTAAACTTGAATAAAATACAAATTTGTCGTCATTATGATTGGAAAATAATGGTTTTATTTTGAAATTTTGTGACAATTCCAAAAGGCTCATCACTAAATTTCAAAATTCCAATAGCCAAACCTCAACACCCAAAAATAAGAATTTACAAAACCCCATCACCTTCTTGAAACTCAAATTCCAAGATCTCAACTTTAATTTTGATTCCTAAGTTCAAATTTCAAACACTTATGGGCCACAACAATCAAATACCTTTTCAAAACCCTAGCACCTTCCAACTTTTAAATTTCAATTCCTAAGTTCAAACTTCATTTCCAAATGTATAGGTTTTTAAAATAATTATAATAATATTCAATTGACACACAAATTTGAATGAGAAAATTGTAATTTTGAGACCCAAAGGCATGTTGTGTAAATGACAATACATCTTTAGAGTTTTATGTTTTGTGATTTCCTGCATGAAGATGTGACTATCGCCTTTTTGGTTGTTTGTTTTTTAAGAGTGGCAACAATGGCAATTGTAGGAAAAGCGTTGTTACTTTATTACATCTTCTATATTGGGTATGTCATTGAAGTTTGGTGTGTGGTTGATAAGATTTGTGTGGAGATGGGTATGGAAGGTGTGTGTTAATAGGTAGAAATTTCTAGGCTAGTTAGTTCCATAGGCCTCCTAATAACTAATAGTTACTAGTGGTAGACTTATCATCATTTACTCAAGGGGTGAAGCTAGTGGGATTAAATAGTTCAGGTTAGTGGATGGTTGGGGGTAATTCACCTAATCATCTAGGCGATTTAAAAAAGGGGATTAGGATAAGAACCTTATTTTCTAGGGGTTGATGTGGGCCTTTGTGGTGTATGGAAAAGGGGGATTAAAGGAGGTGTTGGGGGAATTTCTATAACATTCGAGACTTGGGTAGAGAGAGGAGAATGGAGAAAGATGTATGTACTTAGTGTGTGATTTTAATGGAAAATGGTTGAAAGATTCAAGTTTCTTATGTTGCATTCCTATTATATTAGAAAATGTGGAAGGTAGAGTAGTTGATATTATACAAGTAGAATGATTATTTGAGTTGTTATTTCTGCATGTCTTCTAAGATAGAGTGTAACAAGGCATACCCCTTGATAGCATTTGGAATATTAAGTTGCTAGTTGCCATAAGAAGATAACAACTAATCTTGAATGGTGGAAATCAAAGAAAAAAAAATTAGTAAAATAGTCGCCTACAAATTGAAGGGTACTGTTATAGGCAATAAGCATGGGCTATGAATGAAGGTAGTTGGTCGCAAATAGTACGGAATAAAAGGGGGATCTCCCAAGGTGCTACAAGTGGTAAACAAATTCAACCAAGGACTTGCAAGCGTGGGAGAGGAAGGATAGTAGTGGTAGAAGGTTTGTAGACACCATTAGACAACATCCATGGCTATTGAAGGTATTACAGAATTAAGGAGAGTAATTACTCTTGGGTTCTGATCATTTTTTCATGTTGCATTTCTTTACTTTCTTCCCCCTACCCCTTGGATTAGACCACTCAGAGGAAGGTAGCTATGTTCTTAAACAACAAACCTTTACTTTTTTTATTTAATTTTGTATGATTTCTTACTTACTATTTGAATAGTTGTAGTAAAGTAAGCTAATGAGAGTAATTCCCTTTTGTTATGTAATAAGGTGTTGACCTTGTTTCCTTATTTTTACCTCTTGGAGGACAATAATGATTGAAGGTTATAATTTCACCATTTAACATTTGGCAACCATCTCGTGGATCGTATTTGGAATATTTTTGAATAATGAGACTAATGTTGAATTAGTGAAAATGATTTTCAGGTTTTTGAAAATAGATAGGGGGGAACTCACTATTGGCAGACATAATAGTATTAGGCTTTAAAAAATGGACAATCTATAGGACAAGACTAAGAAAATGTTTAAAAGGAAAGGATTTGATGAAAACGAGAATTGGAGTAAGGAGTGGAAGGTACTGCTACCCAACATAGGTAGAAAAAGATATAGGACATAATACCCAACCAGAAAGTATAATATACCACGATAACTCAACACTACTTAATCTTATCATAAAAGATTCAATCATAGGGAGGGTAGCTATTGTGAGACAACCAATAAAAAAGTAATTTGGTTATAATTTCATGAAAAACGAAGGTTTTTTTGTAACTATGAGTTGTGTAGTGACAAGAGGATATAAAAAAAAGGAACAAATTTTGGAAAAAAAGTTGGGAACGATACGTGCATGCTATTTAAAGAGGGTAGCAAAAGAGATATTGCCATCTCGGACGATAGCTGTGGGCGTTTCCATGCTTGATGTCAAGATGGAAATACCTTTGGAAAACCAAGAAGTAAATGTCGCCTATTGGTATTATTTATGGTGGAAAGATATTGGGTCAAGGGCGGAAAGTTTCGATGAAAAAATAAATGGAAATAATTGTTTTCCAATTGGAAAACAAATTTTTAAAAATGACAAGGGGAGGACAAGGTGGGTTCTAGGTTTAAAAGGACTTGTTATTTGGCTACTTTCAAGAACATGTGGCATAGATGGTAGAAGATCAAAAATAGACCAAAACCCTAAGATTTCAAAATGAAAAAACGGAGGAGGATATGATATATGCACGAAAGGCACTACTAAAAATCTATCATTTGCAACCCGTCCATGTGAAACTACGTGCAACCAAATGTTGCCTACGACTACAAATGGTTACCTATGCAATTATTTTTCAAATTTGGATGAAGTTTGGTGTTCTTTCAAACTAGGTTACAACTATGACATATTCCATCCTTAAATTGTGTTATTTTTCATAATGTCCTTGTATTTTTTATAACATCATATATACATTTAGTTACAAATGTAACCAAGATAGTCACATGCTAGTTGTATAAAATACAAAACTACCTTGCTAGTAAGGACATACCTAGATATATATATATATATATATGCCTACCTACTTATTAGTACCTACCTACCTACTTATTAAGTACTTACCTACCTATAAGCATAGGCCACATGGTACCTAATTTAGGCTTGGTGACATGTGGCATTGCATACATCTACATATAGGCCTAGACATGACATGTGGAACATAGGTTAGGCTTCGACCATGCCATGTGGCACTTTTGTTAGGCAATGCCATGTGGCACATAGGATAGGTTTAAGCCTTCCCACATGGCATTTAGGCACAACATAAGGCATGCCACATGGCACATAGGCTAAGTTTCAGCCATGTCACATGACACATAGGCTAGGTTATGACATGCCACATGGCACATATGCTAGGTCTATGCCATGCCATGTGGTATCTAAGCAAGGTAGAGGACATGCCACATATGCCAATCCTAGCCATGCCATGTGGCACATGGGTTAGGTTTAAGCCATCCCACATGGCATCTAAGCATGGCATAACACATGACACATGGCACATATGCTAAGCCAAAGCCATGCCATGTGGCACATAAACTAGGTTTAAGCCATTCCACATGGCACATAAACACATCATAGCACATGCCACATGGCACATATGTTAGGCTTAAGCCATGTGATGTGGCACATAGGTTAGGTTTAAGCCATGCCACTTGGAACCTTTCACATGCCACATGGCACCTAGGCTATGTTAGGATAGGACATGCCACATGGCACATATGTTAGGCTTATGCCATGCCACGTGGCACCTAGGCTAGGCCTATGCCATGCCACATGGCACTGAAGTTAGGTTTATCCATGCCATGTAGCACCTAGGTTAAGCTTATGCCATGCCATATGTCACCTAGGCTAGGCTATGCCATGCCATGTGGCACATATGTTAGGCCTAACCATGCCACGTGGCACATATGTTAGGTCTACGACATGCCATATGGCAATTAAGCAAGGTTTAAGCCATGCCATGTGGCAACTATATATGACATGCCACATGGCACATAGGTTAGACTTAGGCCATGCCACGTAGCACCTAATTAACCTTTTTTCCATGCCACATGGCAACATGATTAAACTAGGTGCCACATCATAAAATGTGTTAATTAATAGGCTAGGTTAATAAGTTGTAAGTTAGGTTAAAAATAATAGGTTAAACTAAGTAGTCACTAGAAGCCCAAGTAATTGCAACTACAAAATTAATCCCATATGTTTTGCCTCCCATTTTAATTTTGTCAACTACATACGCAGGTGCCCTAAAAGCACAATGTACAAATTAAAATGCAATTGCATTTTGGGATGAACCAATAAAAAAGGTTCAACTTTAATTAAACCCAAAAAGAAATATGTATTTTTAGTAAATGCCATGTGATTTAAATCTAGGCCTAACCTAAGTGGTGTAAGTTTAGACCTAGCTTAGGTGCCATGTGACATAAATCCAAGCCTAGCCTAGGTGATCACCTAGGCTAGGCCTAAAAGTGGCATGTGGCACATGACTACACATAGATGTTGCATTGGCACATGTGTAGACCTAAATAAACTAGGTACCATGTGGCATATGTTTAAACCTATGTGCCACATAAACTATATAAGCGCCATGTCGTGTAACTTTAAGTGGGTGCCACTTGGCAAAATGCAATTGGTCATTAATATAATTGTAATTTTAGTTACAAGATCACTCATGTATACATTATACAACAACCATATACATATTCAATGAAAAAATATTTCATTCGTCACATGCAACTGGTTTTTGCATGTGACTTGTTGTTTGCTACTACAATTAACTTAATCACAAATGTCACTTGTGACTAAAAACTAATTGCAAATGATAGTCACATGAGACGGTATTTCTATTAATGGTGGTAGTGGTGGAGGGTTACAAGGAGAATTCCATAGAGATAACTTGTAACTTACACTTCATGAGACCCCATACTATAGTGACTACCATGGGAATCCCATTAGTAGTTGCCTTTGAGGTGGAGACCATAGAACTAGATTCAGAATATGAAAGGAGGTAAATAGTTTTGAATAGGTTTGAAAAACTTAGATGACCATATAGAGGCAAGAGTTCAAAAGTGGTAGAACTACCTCTTCTAGGGTCGTCAAATGAAGATATAACCATTATTTACCTTTAGAGAAATAGATCCAACAATTTGCACATGTCCCAACCTTCTTAATTCGCAAATAATGCCTAGAACAAAGGGGGGGGGGGGGGGGGGCAATAACACCCCCCACACACAGGGGGGGGGGGAGGGGGGAGGGCCCCCCCCCCGCGAGGGGCGGGGGGGGGGGGGGGGGGGGCACAGAA
>Ga0116231_10002693_pt1 | contig 37119 bp, 17 predicted proteins | sample S1TSphgellanicum_2_FD_89695 | JGI IMG/M metagenome (GOLD analysis project Ga0116231, IMG submission 89695) | Host-associated microbial communities from peat moss isolated from Minnesota, USA - S1T2_Fd - Sphagnum magellanicum MG | ecosystem: Host-associated > Plants > Peat moss > Unclassified...
AATTGCATTTCAAAGATTAAAAATAATTTAATTCAAGGGCTTGTATCAAATCAATCTAATGCACCAAATGCTTTGATCTTGAACTTTAAATTTAATGGTTGGTCAACATGCATTGTCAAGTCAGAACTTTATAAATGAATAGTATCAATCAAAGGTGAAATTGAAATTGACACGGAAAAATGACTAGTTAATATTAGTTTAAAATGCAACTAACATGAAAATGCCACCTTTTCAACAAATTGACCTTTTTTGTTAGTTATATGTAGCCATAAAACTACATTGAAAATTATATAATTTCTATGCATGGTTCAAATAGGGATGTTGCCAAAAACATAAAAGGAAGTCTAGAAGATAAATTAATTTCATAATTAATTTGTAGCCAAATTTGGCTAAATTTTCTTATGGATCATTGCCACTTTAGTTACATTTCAAAATTGATAAGAGAAACATTGAACTTCAACATTGAAAATCAATTAACTTTTTTTACAAAAAAAGGCATAGATCAAGTTCTTGTACTCCATCATGGCTACAACAAGTTTGATTCCCATTGTGGCTTTGTAGTGCTTGCAATGGAATAAAATTGCAAAAGAAATGAAAAATATGAAGGTGTTGGGTACTTTGATGTTGGATCTAGAAGTTATTCCAATTTTGTAGTGTTGTTAATGATCATGCATGTTCAGAGTTCTTCATATCCCATGCACATTTTGCTCATTGCCTTCCATCACTTCATGTACAACTCCAACATTGTTGTTGCCTTCCATCCCTTCCCTATTTGAACATTTTGCAAAATTAATGTCATCAAGTATGCAATAACTTTTACCCCACATTATAATGCTTTTCCATGCACCTTTGTTATTAAAAATGAATATCTACCTTCACCACCTTAGCTCAACATTGCATCTTTTACATAATTTACACATGCAAATATAGTCCTCCATACATAACCTTCTTTACTCTTACAATATTTTGAAAGGTTGTCCCACATTAAAGCTCCATTACTTCTTACAAAAAATTTAGTGTTTATTGACTTTGAAAATAATGTTATGTGATTGGGTGCAAATACACACAAAGGAGCCAATGTGATTACTTCACAAAAGGACTATGAATCATTTTTAATCTTTTTTGATATGAAATAATTTTTGAATGAAGTCTTTTGCAACTTGTTATTAAAAATACATATAAATGCCCTAATAGATCACTTGTTTTGTGTTAATCATTGGTGAATAAATATGAATTTTTCAAAGTGTGTAAATTTTGCCAAATTCTATGTTTCATTTTGAAATTTTAATATAATTTTGAATTGTACCAAAATATGCTAGTTCTAGCTTTTTTTTTTTTAGTTGTTTCCAAAACCACAATTTTTTTTGTTTTTCTAATTTTTTATTTCCCCCCACTTACTTTTGGTTAAAGTCTTTTTAAAAATTATTATTTTTATATTATTTTGAATTTTTCTAAAATATGCTAGTTTTATCTTTTTTTTTTTGGTTGTTTCATAAACCACAATTTTTTTGGTATGCCAATGTGCACATTACACCCCACTTACATGTGGTAAAAGACTTTTGAAAATTTAAAATTTTGAAAAATACTTTGAATTTGTAAAAGTTTCAAATTTTATATCTTTTTAATTGTGATTGTTTTTCGAATGTGACTAGTGGTTTATTATCATCTAAATTTTTTGACTATAAAAAATATTTTATTGAAAATAATCCTTTACCTAGTCCTTTGTAAAATTAACCACAATAATATACAACACATATTCAAGTTCAAACGTCGTTTATTAAAACCAAAACCCAAAGTTTAATTTAATAAATTTTTAATTTGAATTCTTCGACATTCATATTTATCATTTAGCACAACTTGAAATAATTGGGTGCATGTATACACATAAGAGCCAAAAACCATGTCAAATAGTGGTGAAAACTATGAACCTTTTTACATTTAAAAGTTATGTTGATCATTCCAAATTATGTTAAATGACTAATATGAATTTTGAAAGATCAAATTAAAAATTCATTAAATTAAATTTTGGGTTTTAGTTTTAGTAAAGGATGTTCAAACAAGTTGAATATGTGTTGTGGGTGGGTGTAAGTTAAGGTGGACCACTTTTTGCATCACATTGTAGGTTTTGCTAGAATGTCATGGGTTAACATGCCATAAAGTCATCATTATGCCAAATTTTCCATTGAATTAAGATTTTCAACTTGAATAAGAAGACATCTATATAAAATATTATAACATGTAGTCTCCAAATATAGAATATTAAACTTTTGAAGTTGAAAAATATGGATTAGTTTTTTGTTTGTGGCTTGACACAAATATATTTTTGATTATGAATTTTGTTTAAGTTATTTTATAGGGATTCAATATATGATATATTAAAGCAAAAGTGACATAGATGCAAAAGAATTGTTCAAAAAACTTTAATCCAAAAGAAAATATGGACTTTAAATGTCTAAAAATGGACCTTATTTTCAAAAGTTCATATCATTCATTCTTTGATGGATTTCAATTTTTTTTTTCTTTAATATGCATGTTAAAAAGTTATGTAGTTGGGATTTTATCCATATAATCTTTATTATTTCATTAACCACATTTAATCCCCCACTTAAACAATGATATCATAGTAGATTACAATTATAACACTATTGAATGGACTTTTTATGGGTCATTTATTTGTCAAAATTGATCCACTTTACTTTGCAACCACCCCTACCTCAAATTGTTGTTAATTTTACAAAGGACTTGGAAAAAGACTATTGTAATAATAATGTAACTTTGATGGTGAAAAAATTTAGATGATAGTAACCTATTACCCACATTCAAAAAATATTCACAATTTAAAGATATGGAATTTGAAACTTTTAGAAATTCAAAGTAGTTTTCAAAATAAAAAATTTCCAAGAATCTTTTACCACATGTAAATGAGGTGTAAAAAGGCATATTCACAATCAAAACACCCAAAAAGATAGTCTAATGAAAAAAAAACTACAAAGGATTATTTTGGATTTTTATTACATTTATTATTTCATGATTATAGTGGATTGGTACATGACTATAGTTAGAATGATGTCATGTTAATCTAATAAAAAAATCCAAGAATAAATTGGATATAATATAAATGTTTTTTTGAGTCAATTTAAATAATTTGAGTCCTCGTTTTAAATGTAATTTTCATCTTTAAGGAATCAAAAGGAATGTATTAAACAATTTAATTCAATTCAATTTTCTTTCATGGATAAATAATGCATAGATATATATTGTTTGAAAATGTTCATATAATGCATTTGATTAAATAATATAAAATATAATAATTTTGAGGGTTACAAAATTCATTTTGAAAGGGCAACAAAGAAAATAATTTTTTTTTTTCAATTTGGTTGATTTTTTGTATTCAATAAGATTAGAATTTGTGGCCCCAAATGTTGGCAAAATGTGCAAAAACATGTTACATTGTATATACAATTATGTATTCATTTTCTTTATTTCTGGTTTTTTTCCAAAATATTTATGCATAATTACATATGCATGTGAAAAATCAGCACCACCATGAAATTTATTATTATTTGAATTATCCAATATCTCTCACATAGATTTATTCCATTTAGATTATATATTTGGTAGATAGTAAAAACAAAATCCTTGAGTCTTGTGGTCAAAAAGTGGTACCCTGATTATGAATATGCCCAAAGTGCATGACATACAAAATGAAGTTGTAGTTTATGATACAAGAAACAAAAACCTAAAGTAATTCTAACATATTTTGGTATGATTCAAAATTATGATAAATTTTCAAGATGAAACATAGAATTTGGCAAAATTTACACACTTTGAAAAATTGATACTTATTCCACAATGATTAACATAAAACATATTATATATTGGGGCAACTATGTGTATTTTTTATAACAAGTTACATAAGATTTTAGTCAAAAAAAATTTCATCTGAAAAAGTGAAAAATGTTTTAAAAAGTCTTACAGTCCATTTGTAAAGTAATCATGTTGGTTCTTTTGTGTCTACCTGCACCTGATTAACATAAATTTAAAATGTCAAGAAAAAATATATGTAAAATAATTCATAGTTTTCATCACTATCTGACATGGTTTTTGGCTCTTAGATGCATACTTGCATCCAATTAACATTTTCATTAATTGAGTATACCTTATAATGACTTGATCTATTAACCGTAATCCACATGTAGGGTTTTGTAAAATTATAGATCAAGGATGAAGGCTAAATTTGACAAAATTTAATCATAGGTATAAACATTCAAGTTATTGCCTTTGAATTTGTCATATCAATTCCAGTTATTAAACAAGTCTTGAACCTAACATGTTTTTTTAAATACATACAGTAGTCTCCTGTTTAAGTACGCAATTTGAACCTCGGAGTTTTGTGCGTACTTTACCGGTAGGTGCGTATTTTAGACGCTCCATTCCCAAGTGCTAGACGCTCCATTCCCAAGTGCGTACTGTAATTAGTCTCGAACTTTGTGCATTAAATGCTGGGTTTCACCATTTCATATTGAGATTTAATAAAATGTCTTTATTTGGCGAATACCATTGAAAGAGGGGTAGGGGTGAAAGGAGGCCAGGGTGAAGACATGGTTACTTTAGGGATAACTCTATCTTATATATAAATTCACTACGTCCCTGACAGAGCTCGGGTTTCAAACCGACCGGGCTTGGCGCTAATCGGAGGGCGAAATTTCTTGTTCCCAATCTGTGGGCAAAGCTATTGGAGGAAATTAGGTTACAACATTCTAGCGCAGAATGGAGACCCGGGATAGCCGACATCAAGAACGGGGTGCAGGGCTAGGTCCGGTCCGAACTGTGTGTGATGGAGCTTGGCAACTTTTGCTCCAGAGAACACCCATTGAGGGAAGTTATTAGTAGTCACTTTTTGGAAAGTTTTTGGTATGGTCATTGCTGATTTTAGGTACTGTAGCTGTGCAAGATTACAGAACGTCTCTCGAGGGTTTTTTTTTTTGCAAATTGTTTTTGTCATAAAATTGCAAATTGCAAATTGCAAAATGGCCATCATCTGTAGGAAGATGTGGAAAAAGTGGGCAATTATCTGAAGGAAGATTTAGCCAAACCTGGGTACAAATCCAAACATGAAAGCACAAAGCGTTGGGGGTGGCTGGAGTGGCGTAGCCACGGGTTACCCACTAGTTATTATAAAAACAGGAATGAGTGAGTACATATGTTCCACTAAAAAATGTTGATCCCTAAAAATTTTGTCATAAAATGCGTACTTAACCGGGATGCGTACTTAAACGGGTGCGTACTTAAGTGGGAGGCTACTGTAATGTTAGGTTGAGATTCTAAAACATCCAATTCAAGGATTGATTTATTTTGATTTTTGATAGATTCAACAACATGAAAAAAGGCTTGAATTTGAAATTTCTTGGGATTGATATATAAGGTATGATAACTTAAGCCATTTGGGTGAAAACATGGTAAATTATACACAAAAAGTAATGTAAGCAGCAAAATATAAAAGTCTTTGAATAGAAGGACTAACAAGTAGATGATTTTATGGGGATATAATATTATTTCAAGAGTACATTATTTCTTAACTCTTGATTACATGGACTTCAAAAGCTAAATTGCTATAATCATGTTATTTTAAAGTATTTGCAAGTACTTGAAAATAGGTGAAATGTTTTTGCAAGTATTTTTTCTTTTTCAAGCATCTCAACGTGGATGTGGTGAACATTTTAATATAATATTTTTGGTTAATTGAGTTTGTTTTAATATAGATGCCCATGAAAAAAAATTAAAATTTTTATTTATTTTAAAATGTTAAAGGAGAACTAAAAGTTCAAAAAATTATTTTTTTCTTGTTTTCAAGTAGAAAACAAGGTAACAAGTATGTACAAAACATCTTGTGTGCACCTATGTGTTTTAGGTTGAAATGTAATTGTTGGCAATCACACATTGACAATGCAAATTGAACTTAAAAACAAACATGCCAAATATATTTGTAAACACAAGTGTCTTCAAAGGAAACTTGAAAGTAGAAAAAAATTGTCAACGTGATGCACGAATTATAAACTCCAAATTCCCTTTGAGCTAAAACAAATTTAAACACAAAAAAACCAAAAAGCTTGAAACTTGACTTTGAAGTTTAAACACACTTCAATTTGTTTTGTTAGGGTATGAGTCTAGAGGCCAAATTTTAATAATTGGAACACAAAAGCATTTCATTAATTAATACTTATAAAATCACGATATTGATTCGTTGTTGTATATTTTGTAAACTCGTGAAGCCACCAAATCCCATTGTTGTTGAATGTCATCTTCTAGCACAGGTTCTTGGAATCAATTTAGCTCCAAAAATTCACAAACTTGAACAAGTGAAATCTATTCATTATCTTGGAAGCATTTTGCCATGAAAGCTTTAGGTGTGCACTTTGATTTTACAAATCCGAAAACCCCTTTCATTGTAGTCCCTTAGTTGTAACTTGGTTTTACAAGCTTGGAAGCTACATGGCAACACGTTGTAATGAAACATTCATTTTAACCATACCATAAGGTGAAGGAAGGTGGGGTAGGCAAAAAGGCCTTGTGTGATGTGAGGAGCTTTGGTTCAATGGTGATTGTGATGAGAGAGATGACATTGCTCTTAATTTGTTGTGATGCCTTAAATTTTAGCAAAAGAAAAAACAATTTTTTTTCAAGCTTGCAATCTCAAGGTCAAATCCTTGGATGCATTTTGACAAGTTTTAACCAAAAGAAATGTTGGGAGAAAAGCATTTTACATCAATGAATTGCTTTTGTGTTCCAACTATTTCTACTATCTACCATTTTAGCAAACCATGCATCATAACATCTTTCATATAGCAACTTGAATCTTTCATTATATTTTTCATGGGTATTTTTTCAGTTATTAGGAATTACATGTTTCATTTCAAGTCAGGGTTTTCTATTTTTTATTTTTTGAAAAAAAGATTGGTTGAATTTACACTAGGGAAAAGAAAATTCTGAAATTTTTGGTCCAAAAAATATCAAAATTTTTTGAGAAAAAAAATCACTCCTAGCAATGCGGTGATGGGAAACTGTGCCTTGATTTCAGAGAAGAGAGAAAACCAGAGATCTCTTCCAATGCTTCTCAAATACTTATGCACAACTTCTCATCTGGGCATTTTTTTTTTCAATTTCAAGATATCGAAAACTTGGTGAATATTTCCAAAGATTTCCCAGTTTTATTGGTAAATAAAGGACAAAAAGTATTGTGGAACAATCACTGCAAGCTTCTCATGAGTTCAATAGCCAAGTTCATAATACTATATATATACAGAGACGTAGGGAGGAGACGGTGCAATTTTTTTTTTGCATATTAATGTAAATTGGCTATTTCAAATCCACCTCCAAAACACAAAACATGATCGCAGAAAACGTGGCAAATCCAAATAAAAAAGAAAACTAACAATGCATATTCATAAAATCCTTAAAATAATTAGAAATTTGTACACCAACAATATTTTTTAGCAAAAATGGTATGTGGCAGACGTCGATGTCCGTCCTTGCTTTTGTGTACATGACAAACAGTTGTCGCCGCGCTCCAATCATCAACCAAGTCTTTAAACAGCTCTTTCTATGATGCATTCTCATGTCTTGACAGCATCGGGTCCAGTACGACGCTAGAAGCTGTAAATCTCTCTCTCTCTCTCGTGAGAGATCCATGGAAGAATTAATTCATCTAAATCTATTGAAGGACATTATTGTTCGAATTCTCACAAGTGTCCTCCAATGCCTTGTACTGTCCTCTTGTGTTGCATGAGGAAATAGTTTGTGAAATGTGAGATTGTAATCGATCCATGCTGTGGTAGGTTTGATGTTGCAGTGTGCACTAGACTTCCTTTTGTCCTGCACAACATAAAATATCATCTGAATTGCAGGGCGAGAAAATGACACTAGTTAGAGCTTCTATCCAGAACAAATATTTCATAGAATATTATATTTGGAAATTACTACAACCAGTTTAATAGATTGTGCAAATCAATGCAACAGATTACCTAAACCATTTCAACAATTTTGTTAATATGATATATTATATTAACAATTGTCATTTATAATCAATAAATTTGCAGTACTGAGAAACTGAATTTGTGTTTTGAGAACCAACAATCTTGACACACTATCGATAATGTGAAGGAAATCCTGTCTCCGAAATCAGCAATTTGCTTTCAAATAAGCTTAGTGAATTAGGAGTGATTTTAAAAATTAATTTTCTTAGTTTATGCGGGAGTGCCACCTAGGGATGTCTGCACCACTACCGATCTGATGATATCACATTTCCAAACATGAGAATTAATAGGCTCTTTTGATACCTATTGAGGCTAAGTATGAAATTTAATCTCTCAGGGAAACTTGGAAAACAGGTTTTGAAGTTCTGGAAACCATTAGATGGGTTGTTGTAGGAAAAAAAAAAAATTAAGAAAGTGGATATATTCTACTGGAACTCTCTGCAAACAAACAATGCGTTAGGTATATTAAAAACATATTGCTTTTGTGGTAGCCTTGTGTTACTAGGTATTATTCCTCTGCCCCACTACCAGGCAGAGACAAGTTTTGGAAACTCAAACTCTACAGACTTACTTACAACGCTTAAAAGAAATAATTACTGGGTTTTTTTGTTATTGCAGGACTTCCCAATTCTATTTAATCACATGAATGCATTACAGTGTAATCCTGCCAACTGTTTCAATAGTGAAATTTTTCCACCAGCCATGCAATAGCTGAGCCCAGTTAGGGTTATGGCCAGAGCTGCAAACAACAAATCATGTGAGGTCTGTTCATGCACAGAAAGACATCCACATATACATTATCACAGTTGAAATACAAGAATTCCTAAGTCTAAGCATGAACAGAACCTAAAACAACAAAATAATTTGCATGTGAACCCTTGAACAAGTCTTAGATCATAACTGGGCAATGATGGTATACATGTACATTCTGTTCTAAGAATAGAAACCAATAATAAAAATGGAAGCAAAACGTGGATTCATATAATCCAGGAAGAATCTAGATATCATGTAGATGCGCATCTAGTCTTTGGACTGCACTGTTATCATAAATGCATGACAACATGGTAATGTTGTCCAAGTCTGCAGATCAAATTGAAAAAAAAAGAGCATGGCTGTACCAGGCTCCACGGACTCATAAAATCACTGGCCAACTACATGAGAAGAAATTAATGTGCAATATGTTTTGTAGAAAAGAAAAGGAAAGCTTGACAGAAAAGACCTAAATGCACAAACTACAACTTGTATGCATGGCAAGGTGGACTCTCTGATGATTGAACAATCTCAAGCTCTGAGCTTTTCTGGTCTGGACTGTGTGATGTAACTTCAAGAGATTTGAAACCTCTCAATATGCTAACTAGCCATGAGGATCACCATCCTATAATTCAATGCAATACTTTTACTTGGTCTGGCTAGTGAGGACAGCTATAAGCAGCACTTCTAAGTGAACCCTGGCTGCAAACAAGATGGTGTGGATCATGTGTGATGCACTTATCCAAGATGTACAACAACTCATGTGACAAAAGCAACTTTGCGAACATACACATGTGAAGTTCAAACTGGGAAGCACATCATGCAGCTCCGTGCAGACATAGCAAGAGTTGAAAAATAACTGAAAGACCTTAAGCTTAAGCTGACATATTTGATGCAAAGAAATCCCAAAAAGAAGAAGCTAAAATAAATGCAATAGAGATCAATGTTCATGATTTTTTTAGAAGTCTCAATGATCTGCAACCAAAAAACACTGAAATGTATGCAAAATCGATCAATGTTCATTAGTTTTTTCCACATCCTAATCTGCAACCGCCTGTAAAGCTGCAGCAGCCAGAGAGATATTAAGGAGTCCACAAGTGGGGAGAAAACCAGAATCAATCAGATCATTCCAACTGCGCCAGCTCCCACTCGATCAAAAACTCATAGGAGACATTGCTTGCATCTACGCAGCACCGCTGCCCACCAACCCCACAAAGCCCGCTTAACTTTCTTTAAAATGCAACGAGTCCAAGAACTTAAAAGCAGTACATCTCTTACCGATCGTGCAGGTTCTTTGTATAACTGAACGCGGGTGCCTTTGATCCGTCTCTTCTAAACCATAACATAACAGTGCATAAACTGCATAAGCTTGCATGCATCACTTAGCATAGAAAACAAATCAATGAGCATGGCTTCCAAGAGAGGAACCACTTCGGTAATCAAAGTTTTTCACAACCACCAAGCCAGTCTATGAGCAAAACAAGCCAATGAAAGACATACTCCTCCTGTAGGAAATCATAGCATGTACACCCGCACCTCCGCGCCTAACCAGAAAATCAATTCTTATAGTTGAAAGGTAAGTATTGGGATACCTTAGAAACTGTCACCAGAAAAGCCGATCACAGCTTCAGGAAATTGCGGAACTCGAATAGAAAGTCCGCGTGCTCGGTCTGGAACATGGCCGCCACAGCGTGTATCACTTCGTCTCCGGTCTTCTCACCCCTCTGGTGCATAGTGAGGTTGTGGAGGAACGCTTGGTACACGAAATACTGGTTTCTCTCTTGGAAGCGGGCCTTCATTCTGCTTACCAGATACCGAGCTTGATCCAACTCGTGGACTACAGCTCGACGGGCCTCTTGTTCGTAGAGTTCCGGGGGAGTGCTCGCCCTCTCCCTGTCCCTCTCCTCAGTGCGCTGTGCCAGCATTTCCAGTCCCATTCTGTCCCCGTGGTCCAGCGGAAGATCGAGGCAAATGGCCCAATTTAGAAGGAGCCACCACTTCCAGTCTAGAAGCCGCTTCAAGACTTGTTCCCTCAATCTCAAACTTTGCTGCTCCCTCACAAGCTCTTCCCACTGCACTGTAGTTTGGATACGCTTCTCCAGCAAATCTGCGGCGAGCCCAAGGAAACGCAGATATGTGTTCCTGGTCCTCACATCGGGTGCGAACTCCTGCTGCACAGCTTCGCTGAAGACCTGTGCGAATTTGTTGTACTGCGCTATGGTATACCTATTCATGACCGGACCGGCCGGCTGGGAAGGGATGGACTCGCGACCCGCCATGTCTTCTCTGAAAGTTGTTGTTGCGGATCTGTGTCTAAGCTCTAGCTGCGCTTCCTTCCGACTATAGACTAGATCCCTGGAAAATAAACTGACCCGCAAAGATGAAGAAAAATATTAAACACTCTTGTCTAAGCTCCCGTTGTGCTTTCTTCCCAATGTGAACTACCTTGAGTGAACAATTGCAACGAAACACCCAGATGAAGAAAAAAGATGATGTTTAAGACTGGAGGGTTCTGAAAAGCGTTCCTACTGATCTTGAGAACGCGCCTTTTGTCCGTTCTCAAGACCAGCCTATGCGAACGCTAAAGCAAACTGTTCCCTAAAAAAACTATGATTTAACCAGCGTTCAGTACTCCCTTGGTTTGGGCTTGTTATTGAGTTTTGACTTGGTTATCAGCTTAGGTATTGATAACCTATCAGTTTCCGGTTATTGATTTTTGGTAACCGCTTAATAACCTAATTGCTTGGTATTGAATTATCAAATTTTAATATTAACCTAACCAGATGAAATGGTTATCACCTAGATAGGTTATCAAGCCTAAAATGGGAAGCATGTTTATGATGTAACAGAAATAGAAAAAAATTGAAAAATATAAACATACATTTAGAAAACCTTATAATAACCTAATAACCAACATGAAAATTGGAGGTTATCAACTAATTATTTGATAACCTACCCTTCTATATAACCGGCAGTTATTGCTCAAAAAATATTGATAACCTAATCAATGCCTAAGTTTTAAAAGAAAACCCCTATCTAATCATTATGGGAAAAAATCAATAACTGGCCAACACTGGATTTAACCCCTAAACTAGATGAAAATCTAATGTACTTCTTTCAACTAAGCTCCGAGCTGGTGGGCAGAAAAAGAATACAGCACCCAATGACGTTTGTGGATGCATTCACTTGTGACACATGGCTAAGTCTTTCTCTTGTGCATTGGGAAAATACACCAATTTCACATGAGAAAGTAGCAGCGGATGTGTCCATGAAGCCCAATGGGGTTTTGATTCTTTTTCCCCCCACTAGCGAGCAGCCTAGTTGACTGAAGCATATGAAATTTCAATCATTTTCATCCAGTTTAGGGGTTTTCATCCCATGGATGAAAAATGGCACAAAAGCTTTTGTTGGAATATTCATGTTTTTTAATAAATACCAAAGAAAGAAAGGAAACCAAAAAAAAAAGTGAGTAGACTCCATGAATTGAACTTTTTGTAACTGTTTTTTTCTTTTTGGAAACCCTTTCAAAATTAAAATCAAATCAAGTAACTTATAATAATATCACAACATCATAGACTTGGTGAGAAACCACATGTGCACCAAAATATATTAAGAAAATCGCAGTCCTAATCTAATTTTGAGAACTGGTGATTGGTGAGGCGCCAAGATGATCTAGCTAAAAGGGTATGGATGGCAGTAAATGGGTGGGTACTTCAATCCCTATTTGCTCTGTCATGCTGGATACCATGGGGTTACCACTGTCTTGCGGATACAATTAAACTGTGTTTAATCACTAAAACATTAAGTTGTTATTGAGTTGATGATGCAAAATATAATATCTTATGTACAAAATTATGGATCATGGTTATGTTTAAAGTGAGGGTCTCCAAAGTGAATGGAAAAAAGTTTAGTCATAGTTCGCAACAATGTTACTTTTGATTTTGATTTTGCATTTTATGGCGAATTTTTGCTGAAAAAACATATTCAATCTCCAAGTTTGTCTCCAACTGTTTTTTGCAAACTGGCGAAAATTTGCCACATAAAAATCACTAGATTGCAAAGGTCACATGCTAAAGTTCACATAGGGAACTGCAGATTATTTTTAAATCAAATAACTACTCGAGATAGGTATGTACTTTTTATTGCGTTCTAGTGGAAATTTTAAGCAAATAGTTTCATGCATAAACTGTGGGTAATGTGGATCTCAACAACTACTTAATGGGCAATCAATCTGCATTTATTGTAGGTATATGGAATAAGAGCTGAGCAATTGATTGATGCCTAATCGTTGTGAATTCCCATAAATAAGATTCAAAGCAGGATGTATCTCCTTAATTGGTAACAGGCATTTATTTGTATTTACAAATCCTGCACAATTGCCCCGTTTGGTGTCTTTTTAACAATTTTGTGATGGAACTAAGGTGGTAATCGTCCATAAAATGGAGTTTGGCTATAAAGGGACCATATGAAAGTAAAAGAATGTGAGCATTCTTCTGTATTGCTGGCTATCTATAGCAACATGACATAAAAATTTGGTTGTTTTTTTTTTTTTTTGAAATACAGTAACAGAAAAGTTTCTCAAAAATAAAATTTTTTAATTTAAAAATTTGTAAATATTTTTCACCAAGTGGCCAAATGTCACCCATGAAATAAAATTTTGCTCAGGGTTCATGTCCCTTGTGTGTGTACATCATAACTAGGATGCATGTATCAAAGACAACATGTTATAACACTAATGAAAATTTGGCTTGCTACCTGTGACAGTCATGGAGTGAAATGCACTTGGAAATGGATAAATGCTAAATCCATAGTGGCTGAAGTGTCTGGAATGCACAAGGTTAGATCAAATTGTTGATGGTATATGTAATCTACTAAACTGTGTTTTGTACAACATGTTGTGCCATACATCCTGCATGGTGCACTGGTGGGTACTAATTTGTACATTGACCATGTACCACTTCTCCCCCCACCAAACTTGAATGAAGTATTCAGGAATCAGGATTTGCATAAATACTCAAGAGTGGAAATTTCTTTTGACACTTTTATAACTTTTTTCTAAGGATGGTTATTCCCTGTTGATGTTTTGAACAGGTGAAATTCAAAAGATTTTCAATGTGCCTAATATTGGAGTTCTTTAAAAACCCCATCCCCCTTGTTGATTTATTTTGAAAGGTGACATTGTAATATATGTGGAACAACAACTAAATGAACAAAAAAGCTATGTCAAAATACAATCTACAAATATTAATAATGGAAATTAGTTAGAATGTTTTAATGTAGATGTAGGGGAAATGATAGGTGATTCTGGAAAATTCGTGATTTGTATTGGTGTACTGATGCTTGCTCCAATTGTCATGGTGGCTATCATGTAGTTTTAACTAGATATGGAGATAATAACAAATTTCTTTTTGTTAGCATGTAATTGAAAATTTTCTTATCCAAACATTCCTGCACTCCTAAATTTGGCCAGTTTCATTCTTTCCTAATTAGAGATTTTCAACAATGGTGCATGATGCTCCCCCCATCCCATATTACATTTGGGACTTTGAATGTTCATGGACTGAAAATCTGAGAAATGGAAAAGGATTTCAACATAACCTCCATAAATAATATTTTCCTTTTCATCCATTAAAACTCATTTATCCAAAACATAAATGGTTCATCCAATATATCACTTTAAAAGCAATTAATCATCTGTTTCATGAAAACTAATAACTTAGAGCAATATTTGGAAATCAATGGTTGCCCATACTTAAAGAATTGAAATTATATGATCTTGAGTAGTATATATGGACATATATGAATCACATGATTTTTGAAAATCTATTTCGAATCCATTGATGAAATCATGAATGAATTATATAATATATCAATGTGCAATAATCATATTATACATTCATCAGAAAACATAAGCCAATTTTTAATCCTAGCCTATCACACACAAGTATATGTTGGTCCAAGTCTTTTGACATGCTTAGACCTATAAAAAACTTGTCACTTTTAAAGTACTATTCTAATTCCCCAGATTTTTAATTTTTCGACATCAGGAAAACAAAAAAATCACAGCATACATGTTCCCATTAAGACTATTAGCGTGCCCAAGCAGGGTTCTGGCGAGCTCATGACATTCTGCTTGCTTGGGTCTTTCATGAGCTTAACTACTCTTGCCTATTGTGTAACCTATTGAACCTCAGCCAAATCAACAAAGAAGTTTTTTCCTTTTGCAAACTTTTAATGGGAATAGAGATTTGGGTTGTGAGATAATTCTGGTTCACACTTACAATGAAGGATAAAAGGCTCAAAAGCACAGGAAAGTTTAGGAAAAAACTCATCCAACTCAATAGCTGAATATGAAATACTTTCCTAATTGCCTAGTCCAAATTGAGGACAAGCAGAAATCGATAAATTGTTCAGTTGCTGTTCATCCACAACTGAGTAATAAGTTATAATGGGTTTTGTTTGTGCCCTTCAACTTGCCACATGTCATTTGAAAAACACTTCAATATCTTCTGGACAAGAAAGATTAATATGTTCCATAATCATCCAGACTAGAAGATTATATCTAAATTATTACATATTAAAAGGTTCCGGCCATGTTTCTGCCACTTTGGATATGATGTTCCCATGTTCCAGTGTTGTTGTCATGGCACTCCCATGACGTTCTTGTAATGTTCCCACAATGTTCCCATGTAATTCCTGTGTCATTCCCATAGCAATTTCATGGTGCCACATAATTATTCACCAAACATGTTAATGTAATGGCACAGGCAGGCCCATTATGCCGGGTGTGCTGACCATCTCACCCTACTGGGCTTGCCAAGGTAGCTTACCCAGGATAATGGGCAGCTACTTGCCCATTTCTTTATATTACATAATTTAACTACATATAACCAAAGACATATTTCTGTATTTAAAGTTTACAATAATGGGCAATGAATTATAAACATATTAGCATTTAGTAACCAGTTCTCAAGCTCTTATATTAATTTTTTAAAGACAAGTTAACATATGGTCCAGAAGTCCTTTACAAACATTTAACATATTCAGCAATAATTTGTATTTTTTTCCAACTAATAACTTATAGTATAATTGTTTAATTTTTAATAATATAGTAAAATGAGGTCTTCAATTATTATCTGTATACATTAGCAAGAACATTGCTGTTATTATTTCCTCTTTTAGTCTTGCGAGGTATATCAAGGTTCAATATAATATTTACATTAGGCCCAGCCAAGTTTTAAATTGTTTTGGCAAATTTTTCTTCAAAATGGTGAGAATTGAATTTTTTTGGGTTTTTTTCCAAAATTTCGGAATTTTTTATAAAACATTTCCGAATTCTATCCTAAGTTATAGTTGGTAGCCAAAAATATAGAAGGTTGCTTTCTTTTCTACTTCCATACTTTTTAATCTTCAAATCTGGCTAAATCATTTCATGTTCATCACCAAAATTCAGCTGACAATAACATCACAAAATTGGAAGGAAAAAAGGACACAACAAGCTACGGTAGTCATTTATCATGCAAAGGTCTTACTTGTAGGTATTTGCATATATATTTGAGACTCTCCTAGTTTATTGCTTATATAATGACTTCAACAAACTATATTGAACTTGAAAACCATGTTTAGGATTTGGGTTTTTGTTTCCTCCAAAATTTACAATGTACACTCGTCTAAAAAAACAGCTTCCATCAATTAAGATGCAGAAGGATTTTTGAGCTGAAAGGCTTTATCATTTTCAATGGGGTTAATATATATATCATGATTTGATGGATCCCACAAGATCTCAGGATAATGGACGGGTTTTTTTGTTACGTGCTACAGAAAGGTAAGTAAAAGATACGACTTAAAAAGAAACGCTCAAAAATCTTTCTGCAAGGGGGGGCATTTTCCTAAGAGAGTCACACCAGGATTGGTGAGTGACTGGGGCTCTATCCTCCTCCTACTCACCTCACATGACACAACTCTCCGGGGAAAATGCCTCCTCTATACATAATTCATCTCTTGTCAATCCACCTTTAAGAAATAAACACATCTGCAAAAGAGCAAACCAAAAAGAAAATTCAATGTCCCAATTACAAAAGCTTCTTAATTCTATTGCAATTAAAATAGGGGTAGTGAGTGACAGGGACCCAGATATTGAAACAAATTTGCATAACTGACTCTTTCTGGACAATGCACCTTAAAAAACACCGGTGCAATTTTATATTTAAAAATCCAAACTTCTGAAAATGATTTAAAAAAAGTCTCAAATGCTCAACTTCTCATGATGTCTATTGCATTGATCAGAAGACATATGCTGTTATGTATATATCTAAAGAGAGACATAGGGACAAGACAACTGCATTTAAATTGATTGTTTCAAATTCACCTTAATAAAAACAAAAAAACATGAATGTAAAGAAAAAAAAAAACCAGAAGGAAACAACAATGAAACGCAAGTTATATGTAGCATGTGACTGATAAAATTTTCATTACCTAATTAATAATACAATTTGTACAGTGCCATCAATTGAAGTAAAGAAAGTTATGTTTGTGCTGCATAGGTCGATGTGTTAATCTCTACTACCACAGACGTCTTTGTCCGTCCTTCCTTGGCGTGAACTACAAACAGCTGTCGCCGCACACATCCACCCATCCAACAAAGACTCCGTAAACGGCGCTCTTCATGAGCGCATCTCTTCCCATCATGGGGCCCATAGGATAGCTGCGCTCCACCCATCCACCAAGGACTCCTCAAACGGCGCTCTTCATGATGTGTGTCCCTTCCCATCATGGAGCCGCATAGTGGACGTAGATGTCCGTCCTTTCTTCGCATGCATGACAACCAGTTGTCCCCACGATCCAGCCCATCAACCAAGTGCTCCTTAAAACGGGCTCTTGATCACGATGTGAATTCTCCATTCATATCACGCGGCCCAGTACGTCGCTCTTATCATGATGTGCATTCTCACTTCACATCACACGGCCCCGTGCGTCGCTCGAAGCTCTTAACCTGTTTCATCGAATTAAAAGGGCATCATCCAGCCCATTTGCAACATCACACTTTCCTCATTTCCTCTTCTTCACCGTCTGCGTTTTGCATTCCAGTAGCTGTCTATTCGTTTGTTTGTTTGCTTTCTTTTGCGTTCGTTCGTTTGCTTGTTTGTTTTAGCGAGCAGCTTGAGTATTGAAGTCTATTACTTAGAGTATTTACCTGTTTCATGCCTCTGCCGATCCTCTCAGTCATACTCGATCCGCATCTGACTGACTCGCCGGTAAAGGAATGAGAGGATTATCATCTCTGTTTCGCGCGAGGTAGGGAATGAAATTACGAGCACTATGTTGTGTTCTTGGATTGCTTGTAGTTCCATTCTCTATCTCGCAAGAAGCAGAGAGGACAATCCTAGTGGTGCACAGCTGCAAGGTTGCCTCTTTGTTCGAGGTCGGGTAGCACGCGGATCAACTCATGTTTCAGGAATTTCGCATCTTCCTCCATGCTTGATCGATGAGGGCCCTCTAACGTGCATCTGGTTTGCAAGTTATTACATATACTTTCTTTTAACTTCCCATGAACCAGAATGTCTTAAGCTTGTTGCAGCGTGACTGTTGCTAGCTGTGCATGCTGAGGAGCCTCATGCACAGAAATTACATTGTTGCTTTCTATAAGACTATATATCGCTGGTTGAGAAAGGATCTTCTATAAGACAATGCATTGTGCGGGATCAACTCTGGGGGGCCAGGTCTTTATTTTTGTAATCGTTGATATGTTCTCCTTGCTGTTGAGATCTTTTTGGTGTCTGTATACTAATGATGGAAATTTGCAATTACCTTGTACGTTCCTGCATCTCGGGGTTTGGAGTGTTCAATAGTGAAATATGGTATGTACTTCGGCTAGCGATCTGTGTGTTGTGATGTCGGTTGGTTCTGATTTCATGGCACCTGATAGACGAGGCCGAACTGGGGGTTTTGGGTGCAGGGGTGCCGAATCAATGCTTGAACTATGTCTCTTAATTTTCTGAATCAGAAGCAAGACGTGCTGGCGGTTGGAACGGCCTTACATATCTTGGCTAATTCCTCCATCTTGTGGACAGCACCAGTAGTATGGATATATCTCAATACATTATAAGCAGTTTGGTGAGACTTGTACAATGTAAACTCATCATGAATGATGACAGGAATCTTGGTCAGCTGCATTTTGTATATCTCTGGGACTTTCCAAGCTCATGAACAATGATAGGATTTCCATTTTCAGCTTCTCCTTCGATGTCTTGTAATTCTGTGGCCGAGTCTGCTGTTTCAACTATGGTGCTTGTAATTGATATTCACCCTTGTTTACGTATAAGATCATGAACTGATAATTTCGTGAGTTATCTATCATGGTTGGGACTACTCTGTTGATCAGTTCAAATCCTAAAAGACAATCACTAAATTCATGTTTAAACACCTGAATTTTCATTTTGCATTAGTGTTAATTTTTTGATGAAAAAACATATTTAAACTCCCAATCACTGGTTTGCCAAGGTCAAATACTAAAGATTTATAATTTGACCACACTTGAGAACTCAGAACACAAATTGGAGCAGATTATATGTTTTTGCCCCATCCAATAACCTATTTTAAAAAGGCTCAAATTCTCAAAACTTGCAAAGTCTAATCAATGCATTTCAATTCAGAATGTAGTTCCTGTTCTAAAAATTAAATAAAAAAGGGTTTTGATTCCAGGCGAACACATAAATGGAACATGTAATCTGGTTCCAGGTCCAGTTCTTTAGAAAAAAATTCCAGTTCTGATCCCGGTTCTGGGTTTCAAGAACTGGGGATCAGAACCTGGTTCCTATCTGGTTCTTACCAAACCAGACTGGAACCGGCGGTTGTTAAACATTGAAGATTTTTTCCAAAACTCTTGGTTCTAGCTTCACAGATAAAATAAAACTAGGAACCCGATTTCATTTTTGGTTTTAAAAATTACTTGGTTCCCATTTCATTTCTTGTTCCTGTTTTGAAAATCAGACCCAGTTCTAGTTCAGTTTTTGCTAACAAGAATTGGAATTGATGATCCTAAGTTGTAACCAGTTTTGGGTGATAATTACCTGGTTTGGCAGGTTAGAATCACTGGTTTTGGTTTGGTTAGAAAAACTGAGCCGGAAATCGGAAATGGTTCGAAGTTTGGATTCAGTTCTGGAACTGGAATTTTGGAACTGGGTATAAAACTGGACCTTGTTTTGAAACCAGAACTGGAACCAAACTTGGACCAGAACCAGAACTGGTTTCTTTGCAAATAATGCTTTTGGGGAAAAAAAGTAGCTTTAAATCAGTTAGAGACATTTAGTTTAAATTATGACATTAAAGACATTTTCAATCAACTTCATTATGAAATGTATTGACATTTGATTACATTAATTTATATTTATGTATTTCACATGTGGAATTGATTTCATAAAAAAATTTCAAGATCAAATCACTTTGATAAGAAAACTTACATTGAAAATTTTGAAATATCTCAAATCAATGTAAATGTATTGAAATTTTTAAGTAAAGAATATACTGGAACATATGTAATTCTATTTTTTTAATAATTAAATTATTATATTTAAATTTCTATATTTTAAAATTACGCATCATTAAACACATTACATCTGAATTTATGATTTGACTAAGAAATTTAAAATAGTACATTTGAATCTTTGAAATATATATTATAAATTAATCTAATGTTTATACATACTTGGGTTTAGGGTATAAACATTAATATTTTCACCAATTAAACATTAATATTTCTAGCACCCATGATGTCTTGTTGAGCGACCTTTATTGTTTGAAAAGTAACGATTTTTTTGGGCCTTTCCAACAACCCCCAATGTTCTCAACCCTAGCATTCACAACATCCCTTATGTGGTTTTTAATGTCCTTCGACATTGTATCCAACACTTTCAACTGCTTGGTGCTTATTATTATTTAAACAACCAAAATTGCATGTCCAACTTAACACCTCTAATGCTTTTAGTGTGCTTTTTCAACACCCTTACTATTGCTTATTGTTATTTTGATGTTTCTTGTTAACATTCTCATTTTATTTTTGTTATTCATCTTTCATCATCCTTGGTGTTATCCAAATGTGTTTTTATTATTGACCAAGGCTACTTATGTCATTCCTAAATCAAAACATCTCATTGATTTGAATTTTGACTAAAAATGTTTGGATTTGGGAAATTTTTTAAGTTGAGATGGAATTTGGCCTAGCAACAATCAATGTGATTTATAGGCTCAAAAATGATTGGAAAGAAAGTGAAGTCTTCATTCATTTTTAAAAAGACCAAAGTTGAAAGAAGAAAATTATTTTATTTCCTTGTGAAAAATAATAATAATTAGAAACTAAAAAAAATGTTTACTCATTTCAAGGCCCATTTCTAGGAGAAGGTGGTTAAAAGGGGCAAAATAAAATATCCACCTACAAGTCATGTGTGAAGGTGATATTAAAGATTGTTAACCCACTTCACATTAGATATTAACGAATTTAATGTTTAGAATCATTTTATTAAGTCTAACTAATCTCATAAATATAAAATTGTTAAAATAATGTAAGCTTGTCAACCTTGATAAAATGTTATAATGATGAATATTTCATTTCACTATTGCATAAAAAGGACTTTTTAAGTTCACCATAAATTTAATGTTACTATTGAAAATTTGTAGAAATGGTGGCCTTAGCACCTGACAAGGCACATTCCTTGATTAGTAATGCCCTCACCCATTCATGGTATGTCATCAATGCCTATCAACTTTTGTTTCATATTTTTTTAGAATATTTGAAGTTGGAAAAGATTGTCATGACTCACATTTTTGGATCTATTGAAAATGAACAATGTTTTAGCTTAGTTTAATTTTTGAAAAATAAAGTGCAAAATTGTTTGAACCCACATTTGCAATTAATTATTGTTATGTTCTTTACAATTGACAACTTTTCATATGTAGCTAGCTTTGATATGTGAGAAAATGTTTAAAGAACAAATGGTTGAGCCTAACATGAGTGATTTATGCAACATTTGTTTTGTCTTTAATTTCCATGATTATAAAGTTTTAGAAGTTACCAATTTTTTAAGAAGATGATTGCTAAATAACACTTCCGGAAATTATGGGTCCTGCCAAATCATTAGAATGATAGTAATATCCATAGTTAAAAGCAACAAAATTGGAGTTTCATTGGCCAAACCATGAAATATAGATGGAGTAAAATGAATAAATGCCATAATGAGTTATGTATTTATTTACAAAATCAGCGAAGGGAAATTTGAATATAATGGCTATAACCCAAAAAAAAATGTTATCAAACTTCTATTTTCACCACATGTGTACCTAGTGATTAATATTGTTCACCACCTACACCATGAGTGAATAATGATGAAAAGGCTAGTCTAATGCTCTTAGAAGTTTTGATTTTATCGCACTTTCAGTGTTGAGTGGGGTTATATGTCCATAATACATATGGCTTATTTCTTATGTCAATCTTAGTAAATTTATCTAATGCTTGTACTCAATATGTACATTTTTTGTTTGTATGTTTAATAAAAGTTGGATAAATCTTATTTACAATTATAATGTCTTCACTTCATTCTCGCCAAATGGAATTATGTGACCCAACACCCACTAGTGTACCATCCATTGGAAACTACTTATGATGAATAGTTGTAACTTGTGGGTGAATCACAATTAAATCACCACTGTTCCACCTTGATAACCTACCTTGTAAACCCTGTTACTTCCACATGACACTATTTAACTACCTATATGTAAGAGGGTTCGTAACCTAGGGAAGTAACTAGGTAACGTAAAGAACAATCTTATATCTTGGTAAGTAGGTTAGGCATTTGGTAACTATTAAGTATTTAGATGCATGGGGATGGTTAGTATGTTGTTAACCCAAGGTTGTTTAGTGTGGGACAAAAATTAAGATGAAAATTTTGTGTGACACCATGCATCCTGCATGGTGGGTTGGTGAGTTCGGATTCTGGTGTACTTTGACCCTATACATCCCATCACTGAACTTGAATGAAGTATTGTATAAATATTGTACACTTAAAAGGTGTAAGCAAGATAAATTGAACAACTTGATATATGTTTATCCAAATGTGCATTGATTTTCATATTTTAAACTGTAAAAGTAGGTTTTAAGTAAGTTTTTCACATTAGGAGGAAAATGCCAATTTCTAACCAACTAGTTTTCAACTACATAATTATATTTATTTCAAAAAATTCTATGTGACCCACTTCACACCTCAACTTAATCAATTTTTCAATTAGGTTAATAAGTGTACGACATCAACTATGGCTACCAATTAACCATTGATTTTTATTTTTAATTAATAAATTCATAGTCAAGTTATAGTGGAAAGATCCACTTTCAAAATTTGTCAAGCTTTATCATGTTGACCGTTTCACTATCTTGGTTAACCTTGTTTATGGATGGATGAATGTTGGAAATTTTGATGAATTGAATAATGTTTATGTTTTCCACTATAGTTAAACTTTGATTTGACTTTAGGTTCAATTTAATTACATCTTTTCTACAACTTTGTTATGACTAGTTTTCAAGTTTGGTAATTTCAAAACCCTTTGAAATCAATAACTTTCATTACATTACACCTTGCCACTAGAAACCTTAAGTTAGTTGGAAGTTTTTTTGTTTCATGGTGTTCAGATGTGATAAAACACCAATAGTGAGAGAACACAAACATCTTCATTTAAAATCAATGGGCATGGTATTGGAATGGTTAAAAAGTGTGGAACATTAAGTTGACCTATCTTTATTTATTGAAACAAACGTCTGCCTCCTATAATTTCTTCCTTGTGATTGTCTTTCAAAGTAAAGTTGCCTTAATTCATTAAGTAATAATGACTCCTCCCTAAAGAGGAGTATTACATTAACATTACTTAAAGTGGTTGGTACATTTGGCATCGACCTCATGCATCCAACACACTCCCATACTCATTTGTGCTAATGTACTTCCCATAGGTGTCTAAAAATATAAACTTGTTTCGTGACTCCTTATGCAATATAACCTTCCACCATGGGTTGGAATAATCATCAAAATAGAAAACTTGTTGGACTTGTGATAGGAAAACAAATGGTTCATTGCCATTCACCAACTTATGCCGAAAGTTGGCAATTAAAAATATGGCCTTATTTCGTTTATAAATTAGATTACCCCAATTATATAATTATGATTAATAATTAATAAATATTAATTGGTTACTAGTTAACATTTAAAATAATTCATGAGTTAAATTATTTAGTTAATATTAATTATTAATTAGAATTAATTTATTATCTACAAATTAATTTAATAAGCTAGAAATTTAATAATTTATAGTTAATATTCAAGAATAACCAACTAATTAACATTTTTTTTGTTACATAATCAATTTCAAACCTAATTATTATTATTACTTAATTAGTTTATCACTAAAATTTTAAAAGGTTTATTTTTAAAATTAATTTTTAAAATTTTTAAATGTTATAATAAATAAAATATTATATTATATTATATTAATAATTACCAAATAATTAAATAAATTAAAAATTTTACTAATTAATTCTATTTGTGAACTTATTAATTAATTATTTCTTGAAATACTAGGTGCTTGCACACTGGCATGCATCAAAGGTTTACGCATGGTCTAGCTAAATTTGGGCTAGGTGTTTCATGGCTTAGCTTTAAATGTATTTTAGGTGTTACATTAAACATTTAATTAACCTAAAATGGTTAACTTTAGGTTAGCCAAGCTAAAACACCACATATGTTAAATTAATTAAAAATCTTAACTATTAATAATTCGCGTAAGTTAGGATCACATTATAATATTATTAATTATTAAATAATATAAACATAACTAGCCTAGCTTAGGATTAATTACAATTTAACATTTGAAAATAACATTAGATTAATGCATGTATTTGTCCCAATCCTTATGGTTAATGTAATATTTAAATAATTAATATTATTAAAGTTTTATTATTTTTATGAATTTCATTACAATAAATTAAAATTTTTATGAAAATTATTCCCTATTAATTAATATTTCTACAATGATTAATAGGTAGATTAAATTAGCTAATAACTAGTTATTGTTTTAGTTTAGTTAGTAATTGGAACCACCCAACATTGAACACAAGCCTAATAACCATTGCAAATTTAATATTTTCTTCGTTCTTTAACTTAATCAACGATGATCTTTATGCCATTAGAAATGTAATTTAAAGGATTACAATTGTTTTGTAAATATCAAAAACAAAAGAGCAAGGAAGAAAACATGAAGAAGATGAAAATGACATTTGTGATATTTTGTTTCAATTTTTTCGAAGAAAAAGTTTTAACCTTCTTTATTTTCAAACCCCATATCTTTTTTATTTTTTGTGCATTTTAAATGATCTAAAAATATATGACTAAGGATGTAGAACACCTTTTTGTCCTCCAAGTGCAACAAAATAACAACAAAATTATCTCAACATTTGAAACTATGATATTTTGTTTCAAATGTTTTTTAAAAATTTGCAAGTAGACCTGTGGTGCATTATAATTGATATTAAACACTTAATTCACCTTAGATGGTTAACCTTAGTTTAACAAAGCCCAAACACCATATAATAAAAATGTAGTTGTAATTTACTTAATATTTTGTCTCAAATGTTTTGAAGAAAAACTTCAATCCTTTTCTGATTTCAAACCTTATATCTTTTTCATTTTTAGTCTCTTTTGAGTGATTTAAAAACCTATGGGTGTATAAACTAAATATTTACAAGACTTCTTTCAAATCCAAATGTTTCAAAGGAAATTGACTTTTTACACATTGCTCCTTTTTTTGTTAAAACAAATTTTGAAGTTGAAAATGCCATTTCAAATTGGAAAAGTTTAAGTTTTTTTTTCAAAACATTTGAAACAAAATATCATAGTTTTAGGTTTTGAAATTAAATTATTTTCTCATTCCTTTGTTGCATTTGGAGTTCAAAGTAATATTTTAAATCATTAGTTGGTGCACCCATAGTTTTTTAAATCATTAAAAACAAACTTAAGATAAAAAAAGATATGGGGTTTTAAACTAAAAAGAATTTAAAAACATTTCTTCAAAAAATTTGAAACAAAATATCAATTAGAGTACAACTATAATTTTTATCCTATATTGTTTGTCATAATTTTCAAATTTATAAACTATATAATGAAGTCGGTGCATCAAGTGTTTTCAAAATGTGAAGTTGACACCTAAAACAAACTAATAATAAAGGTTTGACTTTAAAAGCCATGTGAAAAAAAGGATTATCTAAAGCCTACTTATCTACCTTAACTTTAAATAACATTATGATATACTTATTTAACTAGGCTTACCTACCTACCTATTTAGGTTTAAGTTTAGGTCTATTTAAATAGGTAGGCTTAGTAAATAAATACTTACCTATTTATTTTTAGGTGGACCTACATACCTAAACCTAAGCTGACACATAATTTTATGTAGGGACACGTGTCAACAAACTGTTGTTTAGATTATTTGCCTAGACATAACTTTGAGTAGGACAATTCATGAAATTGGAAAATAGTTGAAAATATTAACTTTGAGATCGAGACAAAGGTAGATGTGTTTCATCCAAAAGTAAAAAATGTTTTGTTGACTACAATAGTTCATTGCTTTTAATTAAAATCTTATCACCTCAATGTTGGTTGAAAAATTGACACATGTATGTAGATTTCAACTATGTTATGAATTCGATTTAGCATTATCAACTATTTTGGTAGGAAGTTGAAAACGTCACTTTGAGTTGAAAAAAACATTTTACAATTCGAAATGGCATTTTCAACTTCAAAATATAATTGAAACATAATTGAAACCATAGTTGAAAACCTCAACTTTTCTCCTAGTGTCAAAATACAAGTAGCTTTTAACATTTACTTTTCATTTTTGGCTTTTGGTTTCAAGTACGTGTCAAGTAAGTTTTTACAAAAAGGAAATAAATTTTTTTTTATGACTTACTAAAACATATGTTGATTTTCATTTCCTAACTTATTACATATCAATTTCAACAATTTTTCTAACCAAAAAGTAAGTTTGAACACATATTTTTAGTTGGTTTCAAATGTAATTTTAATTTACTTTTCAAATTAATTTTCTTTTACTTCTTTAAAAAATAGATTCTTATAAATTTAATAGAGCCAACTAATGCTACTTGACACATACTTTCACCTAATTTAATGTTATTTTATGGTAGTTATATTAGAGGCATAGGGTTAAAGTGGAGATGTCTACTTTTTTGGTATACTTTATCTTGCTTTGACCTTGGATGAGGTTCAACAACTAATAGTCAAATCATAATTAAATATTTTTGGGTGAGTTAACTTCAACACATATATTTTTGAAATTTGGTGTTTTTGACATGCATACAAGGAATATATAATATTATTAGTAGGAAAGAAGATATGACATATTTGTGCAATTATCCAATTTTTTTAATGAATGTCATTATTGGCCATTTAAACCTATAGACCTAGGTTTAAAAAAATATATCCTTTTCATTTGTAACATTTGCAACTTGTCATGGATCAATATTGAAGAGTGTACAACTTTTGTTTTGGCTAATTTTTTGAACATTTTGACACAATGTGCTTATGATTTTTTTAAAATGTGGATTATTGTTATGAAAAAAATAATGTTGAAGCTATTCTTGTCCTACATTATTTATGAAGATTTCACAATTTGCATTAATATTTTTAAGAGAAGGAATTTGTTGGTACAATTGTATTATGTTTTATTAATTATCATGACTGTAGATTTTCAACAATTGGGAGCATGACTATTTGCCACATCTTACCATTGGAACTTTGGAATGTGCATGGATTGAAAATTTGAGAAATTGAAAAAAATTTCAACATAATCTCCATGTAATATCCTCCTTTTCATTGGAACTAGAGTTATTTTAAGGATTTTGTGATGTAGCCAAGGTGGCAACCATCCATAAACTAATTTAGCCAATTCTAGTTGCATGCCACATATGAAAGAAGAAAAAAACCATGATCTTTCTGTATTCTTGGCTACCTATTGGAATTTATTTAAAAATTTTGGTGGTTTGAATTTTTTTCTTTTCAAAATTTGATGAATTTGGACCATTTTTTTCTTCCTTTGATGAAAGTGAATTTTTTTATTGGTGAATGTTTGCCAAAATTCGACCTAAAAACTATGATTTTAACCAATACATTTTTGCAAAAAATTTCCAATAAAAACACACTGATTGGAACTCACTTATCCAAAACACAAAATCATTCATATTTAATATATATTACTTTTAAACCATAATTTTGTCTTATGGTTCATGAAAACCAATCAACACACCAATATTAGGACATCAATGGTTACAAATACTTAAAGGATTAAATTATAGGTCATCATTTATAATATGGACAAAACTATTAGATTTAAAAAATACTTGTTACTTTAAAAATATTATTTGAATTCTCCAGTTTTTGGTTTTCTTTTGATCTGAAAAAACCAAAAACTCCCAACATAACCATTAAGATTTTTAGCATATGCAAGTAGGGTTCTAGCCAAGTGCATGATATGCTTGCTTGGGTCTTTCACATTGAGCTCAAGATTATTCTTGACTATTGCAAAACCTATTGAACCTTGAAGCCAAATCAACAAAGGGTTTTTTATTTTTCAAACTTCTAATGGAAATTATAGAGATTTTGAGGTGTGAAATAGTTTTATTCTATATTTGCAATGGAGGATGAAGAGCTTATCACCATGGGAAAGTTCAAAAGAAAACTAATCCAACTCAATAGATGAACACAATTTATGCATTCCTAGTTGCCATAGTCCAAATTGAGGACAAGTAGAAATTGGTAACTCACTTGTGGTTCATCCACAATTGAGTCTTAATAGGTTTCCAATTTGGATGGTGTAGTAATTATGGTGTTGGGTCAAATAATTTATACTACTTACATGGCTTTTCGTGTGTACCTATGTGTGTATGTTGGCATCAACGTAACATAAGATGGACTTGGCCCGGTGAAGGATCAGTTTAGGGAATTATTTGGAATGTCACATGTACAGAAAATTTATTTATGGATTGTAAATGAATGTAAAATGTACAGACGTCTTCTACATTAATATTATCAATCTTTAAATTGTCTATGTTCCAATAAGTTTGAATGGAAATCATATTAGAAATATGAATGATTTAAAAAAAAAGTGAACTCATAATGGATTATATTCATATACTAAATACTATTACATTGTGTTGCTACATGTGGTTTTACCTTGATATTACCAATGGCCAGGCACTTATCTTCTTATATTAACCAACAGCTTTCTTAAATTGGTTTATTTCCAAAAAAATATGTTTAAATGTCCTGGTCACCTTTTTAACAACTATGACCCAAATTCCATGCAAGTATTTCTCAAAAAAGAAGAATAATTTTGCTTTAATCAGCCATATTCCACATAAATGAAGACCATCATCATTAGGCAAAACTGCACAGATTAATGTTAAACCTGTAAAGACTTAATCATAATTTCATTAAGATTTCTGAAATTTTAATTTATAAATTATACCATGCATCATAATCATCAGCATCAATGATTCTCTCACCAACCGATAAATGGAGACATATATATGTAGCTGTTTTTTAAAGGTTTAAAAGACATATAGCTAACTAGTGAGCTTGATGTGGTGCTCAGGAGTTGAGCCTTGATTGCGTGCAGAGTGATCTAGAGACTGGAGATCAGGGATTTAACTCTTTTTTTTCCAATTTTGTGAGGTAGGTGTATCATGAGGCTATTATACAAAGGAAGACTTAGCCAAATTTGGCTACATGTCAGAGATGAGAGTAGGAAAAAATTGAAGATCCCTGCCTTAGTTTGTGGACCTCCTGAAAGGTATAGTCCAAATATGTCAAATCCTGACTTTTTCCTCAAACTATGGTGACTTGTGGCCATGTTTTGCTTTAAAAACCTTGAAATGAATCACATGGATTTTTTTGTCACCACTGTGCAAGAATTTGCTACAAAAAGAAACTCGACTAAATTTTCTAATTTTTAAAGTTTTTTTTGCCAAATTTTATTATTGAATGAAAATAAAACTTGGCCGCTACACATTCAAACACTTGTTGCACAATTCATCTCTTGCCAATCCATCTTAGCAATAAAACACTAGTGCAGAAATGCAAGCCAACAAGAAAATTCAACGTTCCAATTACAACTGCTTCAGAATTCTGTTACAATTAAAATAAGGGCAGAGAGTGCCAGGGAGCACAATATTGAAACATACTAATTTTTTCTTGCATAATTGACTCTTTATGGACGATCAACCTTAAAAAGAATCAATGCAATTTCTTTCAAAAACCCAAATTACCTAAAAATGATTTGAAAAAAGTCTTATTTATGCACAACTTCTAGTGAGTTGAATTGCAATATGTATATAGAGTCTACATCGGGAGATGTTGCAGAGTAACAATTGCATTTAAACTCACTCTTTCAAATCGACCTTCAAAACAAAAACCAAGGAAAAAAAAATTCATGATTGTACAAAAAAGAAAACCCAAAATTTATTAAAATGACAAAAATGCAAGTAAATTACATGTAGTGCATGTGATTTTCATTTCCCGTATAATTGATAATAGAATTTTGCACAGTGCCAACAATTCTAGCAAGGAAACTTAGTTTTTGCTGCAGACCTTGATGTCCTTCCCTTATTGTCTGCCAAAAACGTCTGTATCTGTCCTATTTTGCTGTGCATTATTAGGAGCTATAGCCGTGCTCTTCCACCCATCCACCAAGGGAATCCTTAAACCACGCTATTGATGATGCATTCTCTTTCCATCATGGGGCCCATAGTGGACGTTGATGTCAGTCCTTTCTTTGCATGCATGACAACCAGCCATCAACCAAGTACTCAAACGGCGCTCTTCATATGTGATGCATTCTCTCTTTCACATCCCAGCCATCAACCAGTACTCCTTAACCGTCGCTCTTCATCATGATGCGTTTTCCCTTCACATCATACAGCAGAGTACGTTGCTAGAAGCTCTTAATATCTGGTGAGCTGAAAGTGTTTCATCCAATTGAAAGAGCTTCGTCGAACCCGTTTGCAACATCACACCTTCTTAATTTCTTCTTCTTCACTGTTAGTGTTTTGTGTGGAACAGTTACTGGTCTATTTTTTTTCTTTAGCGTGCATTTTGCATTCCAGCAGCCAATCTTGTCATGTTTGGCTACTGGAATGCATTTTACCATAGTACCTGGGCCCAGGTACTATGGTAATTTTTTATTCCTTTTCAGTTTGTAAATCTCCTTCGTCCAAGGTCACTTTCAATATTGTTATTTTCCCATGAAATGATCCATTTAAGAAAGGATCCTGTTCCTCTGAAACATTGTTTGAATAAGCAAAAATTGTTATCATTTGTTGCATATTGGTTTCAAGTTTTTTTTTTCTTTGGTCTTTGAATAAGCATAAATAATATCCAATGAGTGTGTTTAGTTAGGGATTCCCACTAGGGGGTTGAATTCTCACCATTGATCAGAAAACCAAAATTTGAGTTTATTATCCCTCTTTGATAAATGTAATAATTTTCTATTCTTTTTCAGTTCATAAATCTCCTCGATCAAAAGCTAAAGCCAAGGTGATTTACTCATTTCGTGGGTGGTTCTTTACTTTTATGAAGAACATGCAGTTCCAGTTCTGAAAAATCAATTAAAACGGTTGTGGTTCCAGGTCCACACAGATGGAACCCATAATCTGGGTCTGGTACTTAGTACCCCAGATCAGAACTGGGGTTAACTGGTAGTTAGCCCAGGTTCTAGTCCTCTTAAAAAATCTGGGTTGTGGTTTCACACATAAATAGAACTGCAACCTGGTTTTGGTTCCTAACAATTTACCTGGTTTCTTTTCTGGTTCTAGTTCCAGTTCTGAATATCAGACGGGCCTGATCTAGTTCAAGTTTTGCTAAGCCGAACTGGAGTTGAAGTGGTTCTAAGTTTTAACCTGCCAAACATTGGTACATAACTTTGCAAGTTTTAAGACTAAATAATTTTTTACATAAACTGTAGGTAGTGTGTCAACTACATAATAGGTATACAATCTGTTAATTAATCGATGCCTAATAATTATGAATTTCCATAAATGAGACTTAAAGCATTATGGATTCCCTTCGTTGTTTACAGCCAATTCAGTTATTTGCAAATAAATCCAGCACAGAATTTACACCCTTGCCACTTCTGGTGCTCAGTGATTTTTCTAACAATTTGGTGATGGAACTAATTTAGTGTTGGTAGTCCATAAAAAGGAGTATCTAAATTTGGCTATCAATGGATTATGCCTCTAAAATAATGTTAGAATCTTTCAATATTATTGGCTATCAATTGCAACAGGACAAAAAAAGTGGATAATTTTGTCTTGGAAATCTGGAAACAGAAAACCCCAAAAGAACACATTTTCTTTGAATTTTATATAATATTGGTTCACCAGATGGCAAAAAAGAGACTGTTGGTTCTTACCTTCAGATCCCTTGTCTATGTCAAGTCTCCACCATAACTGGGATGCATGATTTGACAGAAACGATGGTATCTTACTAATGAAAACTTGGCTTGACACCCATTACACAGAAGTGAGGGGAATGCACTTGGAAAAGGATAAATTTCCTAAATACACATAGGAGCTGAAGCATCTGGAATGCTCTTGAATTGACGGTTAGATCAAATTGTTGATGCTATATGTAATATAAAAAGTGAGTTCTCGATCAGTTCAGAATTTTAAATAGACTTCAGATTTTTAAAAAGTTGGACAGTTGAGTAAACATAACCCTTCTTTGTGTCTGTTATTTTTCAGAGGGTTAAAAACATTCTTGTATTGCTTGATGATTTTTGTGTGAAGATGGCCAATGCCACTTATAATAATACATAATCTCATTTACTTTATTGGGAGGTGAATCATATGATTATGCCTGCATGCAAGAGAACACCCTTATGGATGAATGTATGCACAAATTAAACGAATCTGTCACAAGAGAAATAAAAATAAGATTATGTAACTCAATAAAGGAAAAAGGAAGCCATATTGGGCTTGAAATGAAAGCTCGATTGATCAAAAGATCTGTACAGGCATTTTACTATTCAAGTCAATGAATTTATAAAGCATGCATTTAAATTCTTCTATTTTATCAAGTCAAGTGTAATAGAAAAAACATAATCAAAACTTTCCATAATTTTGTAAATATGCACATTGATACCCATCACTGTATACATGTGGCCTTCACCTAGAGTACCTCCCACTAGAAAAATGTAAACAATGGCCAATTTGAGTTCCACCTTCCTATATCCTACTACAAAATAATTCCCAAAACTACAAAATTACCCAAAGGAGGTGGGAGTGAATAATTGTACACTTCCCCTTTTGGGTGGGAATATATATCCATTATAAATATTGTTTATATGACCTTATGTCAACCTTAGTATTATCTAAAGGTGTCCAAAAAATTGCTTGTTGGTCAGTATGGGACAGGAATAAAATGAATTGAAGTGTTTTGTGTAACACACCATACATCCTGCATAGTGGGCTGGTAGGTGCTGGTGTACTTTGGCCACGCACAAGTTTGGAAAAGAAAAAAGAAATCCATTGTTGATTTGGCTTGAGGTTCAATAGGTTTGGCAATAGTTAGGAACAGTACAGGTCATGAAAGACCCCAGCAAGCATATCAGGGACCTAGCCAGATACCCACTTAGGCATGCTAAGAATCCGTAATGGTTCTTTTGGCTGGGAAATTTGGCTTTTCTGAATATAAATAAATATCTAGAGAATTACAATAAACTCTGAAGATATCAAGTGTTTCAAAACCAAATACAGTACTACAAAAGCAGCTTCAACACATGTCTGTTAGAACAATTCATTAAATTTGAAGTTTCCATGTCAAAGAGAAAAGAATATTCCAATAGATTTTCTATTTTCTTGTTTTCCTTTGAGAATTTTATGTTGTGAAAGTTTCAATATAATTTCTACTTCATTAATTTAATTAGCGTTGAAGCTGCCAAGGTACTGCAGTAGTTATGTTCACAATATTTGGTGATGTAACTCCAATTCCTTCAATATTGCTAACCATTTCAATGTCAAAATATTGGTGTGTTGTTTAGTTTTCTTTGAACCATATGATAAAATGGTTAAAAAGTAATACATGTATTGGATGAATGAATTGTGTTTTGGAGAAATGATTTCTAATGGATAAAACCAGGATATCATGGAGACTACAAGTTGAAATTTTTTTCCATTTCTTAAATTGCTCCATTGTTGAAAATCTATAAATTTCATGAAAGTTAGTTAAAAATTTTTAAAGAAATTCCCTCTCTTTTTTTAAAGTATTTATGCAAATCATGATTCCTAAAAATTGTAGTAGTGAACAGCTTTGTGGAAAATTGTCAGCCCATTATGTAAAAAATTCAATGTTAGTCCAAGGCAAGTTGCAATTTTTGCATGTGAAAAGGTTTTTTGTGGATCCATCTGGATTGGTTTATTTCCAAGGAACATATGATTACATAATAACATCCATTAGATGGTAACTGATATCAGGAAATAACCCAGTTTTTTTTTTTTTCAATTCTTTGATATTGCAAATTTTTCCAAAACATATTAAGCAAAATTAGTCAAATTTACACTAAAAATCCCATTTTTCTGATATTTTCCCAAATTTTTTTGTTGGAAAATGACAAAATTTGTCCAAAAGAATCACTGAGTTACACAACCATTAACATCCATGGCATTTTTTTTTCACTTTTGTAATGTAGCAAACAAAGTGGCAATCATCCATAAGCCAATTTTGTCAAATTCTGTCTATCAAAAAAATGAAAAAAAAGAAATCCTGAAATATATTTTTGGCTACTTACTTGAACCATGTATAGAAATCTGGCTTTTTTCATTTTTTTCATTTTTGGATTTTTTCCCAGAAAGTTATTGAATTTGCAACATAAAAGTTCTAATTAAATTTATGGGCAGTGTGAAATTTCACACAAAAATTTAAAGGCCAGTGGTGAATGGTATGAATGCTAATTTGCTCTTCACCTGGTGCCAAGCAGCATAGAACTTGGGCTAGGTAACGTTGATGCTCTTCAACTTGTCACGCGTTAGTGGACCAACAGTTCTTATTATCTTACAAACAAGAAAGATTATATGTTCTATTTATGTTCTAATCTTCTATTGAACTACAAGATTATCGATTACATAAAAGGTTCCCATGTTTCCTTTTCATGCTTTTATGATGTTCCTATGTTCCAATGATGTTGGCACAATGATCACATGATGTTTCAATGTTGTTCTGAAAGCCATATCTTAATGCCTCATAATCATTCAAACAAAGATGTTAATGTAATGGCATGGGCAAGCAGCTTCCCCTTTATGCTTGATGTGCTGGCCATCTCACCCTGCCTGGCTGACTAAGAGCAGTTTACCAAAGAGCAAGGGCAGCTGCTTGCCCATGTCCTTGGCCTGTAAAGCATCAGGCGGACTTTTGTAATGTAGTTGGAGGGTGCCTTACTTTACTCTGTAAAGGAGTTTCATTTTTTGAAACACATGCTTTCACTCTTTTCCTGTGATACCAAGTGGGTAGTCACCAAGTCTCAAGGGAATTTTAAAAACACTAAATCCACCAATGCTTTATGTTTGGTAAAGCCAGTGGCCATGGGCTTTACTGGAATTGGGCTCACCTTGGCTCTGCATCAAGCAGGCCCTTATTCTTGTAAAGCCTGCAATTAAGGGCTTTACCCTACACATAATAACCACATATAAGCAAAGACATATTTATGCATTTTAAGTTTATGAATTAATGTGCCATGAATTATAACATATTAGTAACTAGTTCTCATGATATTATATTTTTTTAAAGCCAAGTTAATATGAAATAAGTTGCTTAAATAATAAACATATTGATTTCCTATTCATCATAATACCTTTTACTTATAGTAGACAAGTTGTTAGTAACATGGAAAAATACCTTCTGCAATTATTAGTTGTACACAATATTAGCAACAACTTCAAGTAGTGATTGATTAATCTTTTAGTTCTTGGGGGTTGCATAATACCTAGTTCAAAATGGTCATGACATTTAGTGTAGTCAGATAAAAAAACCTTTAAATGACATGTATCATTTAAAAGTTTTATTTCAGCTCTTTTTTTTGTGGTGAATTTTCTCCATCTGGAGAAATATCTTTCCTCAAAAAATAATATTCTTTTCAAACGCCAGTATTTTGTCTTTAAACTCTAAAAAACTACCATTATTCTACACAATGTTCAATCAAGTAGCCATGATATGGAAGGATTTCAATCAATCTCTACTTTCATAGTGGTTCTATAGCCAAACATGGCTAAATCTCCTTGTGGAGGATCACCAACATGACATCACAAAATTGAAAAGAAAACAGTGTCTTGTACAGGTATTTGCATATAATTCTAAATTTCTTAAATGTATTTATGTAATGGCATCAATAGACTATATTATTTTAAAACCATGTTTAGGAATTGGATAATATAAATTTTCCCAAAATTTACAGTGTACCTGTACACAAATCTGCCAAACAGTTATGCATTAAATTATGAGAATAAAGATTTCTGCACCATTTATTCATGACATATAAAAGTTTCTTTACTAGGTTGGGGAGCTTAAATTTATCTCCCTGGCCCTAACATTTAAAGTTGGACCTTGGAACTATTGAAATATGTGGTTGGATCATTTTCCTACTTCAAATAATTTTGCAAATCTTGGATTCCAAATGCACTAGGTTGTGGACCCCCTAGGTTTATGACATGGTCACTAACCAAGTGTAATGTGAATTAGTTTGTGTTAGTGAGTGTTTTCTGTTTGTAATCGTATTATTTTAGTCATTCATGAACAGTGGAAGATCCATCTAGAGACTTCAACCATGAAAGTATTTTCCAAAAAAGAAGTTTTTTATAATCAGCCATGTATTCCATATAAATGAAGGCCATCATCATCAGGCAAAACACCCTCCAATCAATAATAAATGTTGGAAGGCCTGATTAAGATGTCCTTAAACCCTCAGCAGCTCAAATGAATGTATACCATACATCATCAGCATCAATGAGTTTCTCACCAACCAATAGATTGAGACGTGTCAAAATATTTATTTATTTATTTATGTATAGCTGTTGTTTTAAGGTAAAATATAGCCTGATAAACTATCATTAACGTGGTGTGGGGTAGTTGAGCCTTGATTGCACAAATAGAGCAGTGTTTTTCTTAAAAAGTCTCAAATACACAACTTCTCATGAGTTTAATTGCTAAATATATATAAAGAAAGAGGCATAGGGACTGGGGAGGAG
>Ga0116231_10002695_pt1 | contig 37111 bp, 28 predicted proteins | sample S1TSphgellanicum_2_FD_89695 | JGI IMG/M metagenome (GOLD analysis project Ga0116231, IMG submission 89695) | Host-associated microbial communities from peat moss isolated from Minnesota, USA - S1T2_Fd - Sphagnum magellanicum MG | ecosystem: Host-associated > Plants > Peat moss > Unclassified...
AAAATTGACATTTCAATTCTGAAAATTGTTATTTAAATTCAAAAAACTTATTTGATCTAAAAATTGATATTTTAATTTTAAATTATTATTTTCCAATCTAAAAATTATTATTTCAATTTAAGAGACTTTATTGAGTCTAAAAATCGGCAATTTGATTTTAAATATTTTAATTTGAACTTGAAATTTGATATTTGAATTCTGAAGTTTTTAATTTAATTTTTAAAAAATTATTTGACTTGAAAGTTGAAATTTGAATTCCAAATTATTATTTTGGATTCTCAAAATTAATATTTCAATTCATAAAATTATTAATTGAGTCTTAAAATGGACATTTTAATTTTGAATATTATTATTTGAGTCTTAAAATTGACATTTCAATTCTAAATTTTTTTATTTAACTTCAAAAAACTTATTTGATCTGAAAATTGATATTTGAATTATGAATTACTATTTTGGAATTTTTAATTTATATTTTAATTCAAAAAATCATTGATTGAGTTTCAGGGGTTTTTTGTAGTAAAGTTATTCATAATAAATCACTTTGATAAATAATTATAAATGATTATGTTTATTAAATCTAAGTGACACCAAATTATTGTTACAACATAGATTTGTATATTATATAATTTATATTTTTATATTAGAATTAATTAATTAATTAAATTAATGTGACATTCCTTTAAAATCATTGTAATTACTTCAGATAAGAACTAATTAATATGTGCAGAATTTTTTTGTAATTGAACATAAATATTCACACTCTTTAATTTATAACTTCAAACTTAAATTAAAAATTTGGAAAACTTATAGTGTAGTTAAAATAATTATTTTACTGATTTTAATTTCACAAATTATTATATAATAATATTATCTTAAAAAATTCTATGATTAATCATCTATGATAAATATTTTATAGTAATTTTACAGTAATTATGAAAATTAATGTTATGTTCAACAAATTATTGTATTTATAGTTAATAATTAGCAAAAGAAAAAAATTACTTGACCTATAATAATTTTTATAACAATATGTAATTATACAGTAAGTAATGTAATTAGTTGAATAATAATTTTTAAAAATTTCATGTAAGAATTTAATTTCGAATAACAATTGTTAATTAATTGCTTATTATTATTATATTTTAATTTTAAAATTATAGTCATTAATTTAGTTTTACATTAATTATATTATATATAATTCAATCATATTCTTTAAAAGTAATAAAATATTTTTAAATAATTTAATTAATTAATTAATTATGAATTATGTATTATAACTTGTGAATAACTAGATAGCTAGTTTATTAATATTAAGAAGTTATTGCTTATTTAAGTAATTGATGATGAATATTGAATATTTGTAATGTATAGTTTATAATTTAAATATATGTAAATTTAATCATTATTAACTTAATGATTATATAATTATTTAGTACTTAAATTTTTTCTAAATCTAAAAACTAAGAAAGTAAGGGATGAAATTTTTTTTGGAATTACAACTTAGTTTGTAAGGAAGTTGAAATTTCAAAACTTATCCCATATTGTTTGTTCTTCATTCCTATTTTGAACACTATATAAAGGGGGTGTGGCCATCCAATTTCACATTAAAAAATTTGTGCACATGAGATGAGCTAACCAAAGGTTCAACCCAAAAAAAAAAACAACAAATAATGCACAATTTTAAAGTACTTATTTCCCCAACCTACTTATCCTATCTAGCTAGGTAGGTACTTAGTTTGACCTACCCATTTAGGTCGATCGATGTACCTACCTACTTAAGTACCTACCTATATGAATAAGTATTTAGCCTAGGAAGGTAAAACCTACCTATTTACCTTTTTTACCTAAGTAGGTAGGTAGGTAGGTAGGTAGGTAGGTAGGTAGGTAGGTAAGGATTATAGGCACCTATTTATGTACCTACCAACCTAATATTTAAAAAAATTATTGAATTAAAATTTTAAATGCCACGTGGCATATTTACATTGGACCACATGTCATAATATAAAATCATCTAAATATTTGAATTGAACGTCCTAAATTATATCAAAATAATAATAATAATTTTATTTTTAAAATCAAATATTAAGACACGTGGCAACACATGATTTGCCTTCAATTGTGACCAAAATAGTTACATTTTAGTCGCATGTGACAATACGTATACAATGGAGTCAAAGTATGAAATGTATTTGTTGACTTTTTTTTTCATATAATACCCTTTGTCATTTGTGACTAGTTTATCACATGTGACTTGTCTTAGGCGACTAAAATGATTTTAGTTGCAAAATGACACACTCCCAAGCCCCTTGTTGAACCCACTTGAGGGTCCAACTATGTAGAGTTGCGGAAAGTTGGGACTTGAGGGTTACTCCCGACTTCCAACACTAAAAGGGGGTAGAGGGGCGTGCTAGAAGTCCTGAGATTAGACTAGGAAGAGGGACTAGATTATCAAGCTTGAATCTGTATCCAAAACCAACCACAAAAAGGTTAGTTAGCATTTGGGAACACCTTTGAGTGTTAGGACAAGCCACGGGCACTTTGACACACAAGACTCACCACGGCCCAGACTCAAGGGAAGCCACCACCTTCCCCCTTATAGTATTCTTTGCGTCTCACCGTGGAGGCTACATCCGAATGGCTTTTTTTCTCAGGACTCCCAAGTTGGAGTCCCGAAACTGTCCCGGGACTTTGGACGCTCATAGCTCCTTGCCCCGAATTCGGATCGGGACGAGGTCTAAACCAAAGTTGTAGCTCACATCGAGAGCTTTCCAAAGTCGTGTCGCACTCCTTGACACGATGTCAGGAAGAGGTCGATTCCTAAATTTTAGTGGTCGGGAGTCAAACTGCCAGTTTGACTCCCGACCCTTCTTTTGCCCATAACTTGGGCTGCAGATGTCCAAACGGCCCATGCAAGGCCATTTTGGGCATCTAACTTCAAAACCTTTCCATTTATATAAAGAACACTCCAATGCGAGGAGATTTGACCCCTCAAATCGAGCTCTAAGTTTTTGGGAGTCTCGGAAGACTCCATTTTCCCACTTTTGGGTGTGTGAATTGCATTCTCACACTTAGCCCCAAAGTGGGGTTGCGACACAAAATGTCTCTTGCAACTAAAATTTAGTTGCAAAGAGTAGTTGAAAATACATGTTTTTCTTCTAGTGAACCTTTGTGATTTCTTGTTAGTTAATACGATTGTTCCATTTCATGAACCTTAAGTCTTTCATTTCTTGTTTGTTTTCAAGTTGTTTCCAATACTCCATGTGTTCAACATGCTTAACATAATGTTGTTTTGTTTATGTCCACATGATTCGATCAAGATCTAAATTTTTAATACCTTTCTCTAAAAGTGTTCACAATATACTTGCATCTATTGTTCTTGTTTCTGAACCTCATATTCCATGTATTTTTAAGGTTTGAGCTTATTCACATTAACCAACACAAGGTTAGTTTCAAAGTTCTCAATAGTCACTAATTACACAAGGTTATTTGGCAACACATATTGTACCTTATACAATCCAAACCATTTCCTAATAAACTTCCTTAGGTGTGATTTATTACCCTTCGGAAATCACAATACATAATCACCAAAATTGAATTATTTTTTCTAGATTCTTTTGTTGACTCCATAATGTTATATTCCACTACTATATTCCTATAGTTTTTGTACCATCCATTTTAGCTTCTTATAACTTCTCGAGCTCTATAATTTTGCTAATTAAAACTCTCACTAAAGTACTATATCTCTCATTTCCACCAACAATTAGCAATATGTACTTTATGAACATTAATAGATATAATCCATACACTAATTGATATGGTGTATACCATGTTGCTACGTTGTATGCAATTTTGTATGAAAATAACATTGTAGACAGATGTTCATCCCAATTTGTTCTATTTTCACTAACTAACTTGGTCAACAATGTTTCAAGTACCTTATTAGTATACTCAACCTACCCATTCCCTTGAGGATGATAAGTTGTAGACTTCACATGTTTTAACAAAAAATCATTTGTCAAATATTTGACGCCATCATTAGTGAAATGAACTCCTTGATCTGTGACTATATTCAAAGTGTCACAACCCCACTTTGAAGGAAATGTGAGGTCGCCACTCACACTCTCGAAAATGGGACTTGGGAGTCCTTCGGGACTCCCAAAAATTCAAAGCACGATTTCAGGGGCCAAATCACCTTGCATTGAAACTTTTTTTATACCGTTGGAAAGTTCTTGAAGTCTAGATGTCCAAAATGGCCTCGCATGATCCATTTGGACATCTATAGCACAAGTTATGGTCGAAAGAAAGGCTGGGAGTCAAACTGGCAGTTTGACTCCCGACCACTAAAAGTCAGGAATCGACCCGATCTCGGTGCGTGCATGTGAAGTGCGACACACCGTTGAAAAGATCTCGACAAGAGCTACAACTTTGGCTTAGACCTTGTCTCAATCCGAGCTCGGGGTGAGAAGTTATGAACGCTCAAAGCCCCGGGAATTCAAATCGAGATAGTTTCGGGACTTCACCTTGAGAGTCCCGGGAAAAATAGCCATTTAGATGCAAGTGCGGCGGAGAGCTACAGAGAATACTATATGGGGGAAGGTGGTGGCTTCCCCCAAGTTCGGGCCGTGGTGAGTTAAGTGAGTCCAAGGTTGCCTATGACTTGTTTCAACAATGAAAGTGTGCAGAATGAGTTCTAACCAACTTGTTGGTTGGATTTGGATGCAGGACCGAATAACTGAATAGCTTGTCCCTCTTCCTAGTCTAATCTCGAAGCTTTCAGCACGCCCCTCTCACCCCCTTTAGTGCTGGAAATTAGGAGCGTGCCCCGAGTCCCCCGCATTTTTGCAAATTGAGTGACTTAACCCCGACTTGGGGCTAACTAGGGACTTGGGAACGCGTCACAAAGGACATCCAAACCTAGTTCATATGCATTCATATAAAAAATTTGTTATGATTGTTGTAGTATTATTTCTTAATGCTCTTGCTTCCACCCACTTGGTAGCATAATTTGTGGCTACAAGAATATATTTCTTTCATGTATATCTTTTTGCTATTTTAATTGGCCCCACAAAATCAAGTCCCCATTTCATAAATGGTTCCCCTAGAAGACTTGTGACTAGCTTTGTAAGACGTTGAATTGTCAATCCTCTTGTTTTTTGACATGCATCACATGATTTGCAATAATCATGCACATCTCTATACATAGTTGGCCACCAATATTCAACATCCAATATCTTTCTTTATCTTATTTCAGCTGCAAAATGCTCTCATGATGGTCCTTCATGTCATTCTCTCATCGCCATCTATGCTTTTGTAGTTGTCAAACATCGTCATAATATGTTATTGTGGCCCATTTTGTATAATTCACCATTCTTTAATTAATGTGAAAGGCTCTATTATCTTTACCAATCTTTACTTTTACTGTATTGATAACATGCCTTCAATCTGTCCTATTTTCAAAAATTCTTTCACATCCTTCAACCATTCAAGCTTTGTGTAAAACAAACTTGCATCTATGGTTTAATTAGGCGCACCTATGGGTTTTATAATTTCTGGCAATCTTAACAATGCAACTTGCAACAACATGAGTTTTGTCTGGTTCATTCACAACTATGAAGTCATATTCTAGGAACAATAACAACTATCTAACTATTATCCTTAAAGCCTATGGTTTGTTGACCAAATATACCAATGCCATATGATCCACATAAAAAATAAACTTATTGCCTAGCAAGTAATGTTTGAACTTATGCAAAACAAAAACCATTGCTAAAGCCTTTTTCTATGTTGTGTTATAATTATGTTTTGTTTTGTTCAAAAGCTTAGAATCATACACTATTAATTGGTCACTCTTCCTTATTACATTTTGAGATAACATAACCCCCATAACTAACAAGGATGCATTTGTACGAACATGAAACTCCACCTGCCAGTTTGGTGATATCAATATTAGTGATTCAATATACTTTTGTTTGATTAATTCCCAAGCCTTCTAACATTCTTTTGTCCAAAGAAAACTTTGGTAACAACTTTTTAATATGTTAGAGGTCCATTTTTAATTCCAAACGACATCACCTTCCATATAAAACCCCCTAATATGTACCAAATGCAGTTTTGTATTTGTCCTCTAGAGCTATAGAAATTTGATAATATCCTAAATATCCATCTAAGAAAGAATATGCCTCATACTTTGCTATTATGTTCAGCATTTCATTTGTGAAAGGTAATGGGTATGGATCCTTCTTTGTGGTTACATTTAGTTTTTTGAAATCTATACAAATTCTTAGCTTGCCATGTTCTTGGGTACTACTATTATGGGTGACAACCATGTAACCTCTTCTATAAATTGAATGAATCCAGTTGTTAACAATTTACTTATATCTTGTTTGACTATTATAGCATAATTTGGATTTAATTGATACTTGGCCTAATGTGCTAGTGTATAATAATGTCCAACTTAATTCTATTTTTTGTTAGCTTTAGTGGAATCCTTTTCACATCTTTGCATATCCATGCAAAAACATTTTTGAATTCCTTCAACAACTGCTCCACTTCTAGCACCTTGCCTATTTCCAGCTATGCATTAATCTTCACCATCTTTGATTCTACATTAATTTACAAAGGGTGTAGTCACAATAAAATGAGTTGAAAAGGATGTTAGATGGGCCTTAAAAGAAGTTAAGATTGGAGAAATATTTATGTTTTATCATTTAAAACCATAATAATCATGGCAAGTTGGTCCTTTCTCATTCATATGAATATCAAAGAATTCAAACCAAAAATCCATTTGATAAAATTTTAAGTTTAAATTTCAATTTAAGACCTTTGAAAGTGAACACCTATTATGTCATATTGAATCAATTTTGCAAAGGACTATCAAAAGGATTCATAATAAAACAAAATTGATGGGGAAAAAAAGAAATTAAAGACCTATTGGCCACATTCAAAAAAGACTCATAATTAAAAAATGAGAAATGCTAAACCTTTAAAAATTCAAAGAACTTTCCAAAATTTTAAAACTTAAAAAATCTTTTACCAAATATAAATGAGGTATAATGTACATGATGTTTTAAAAAGAGTTGTAGTTTATTATACAAGAAAACATAAAAAATAAAAAAATAAAATTTTGGTTATGATTTGAAATTGTTATTATTTTTTAAAATGAAACACAAAATTTACAAGGAATCGATTTATTTTCAAATTTTCATATTTATTCAAAAATACAAACAAAAAAAATGTCATCTACCTAAAACATTATATGCATTTCAATTTACAAAAAAAAATTCAAAAATTCATTTGTATGAAAAAGTTTTTTTGGGGCAAAAAGACATGCAATTCTTTTTTTAAAGGTAATGTTGTTGGCTTGTTGTATCTCATTTGTGCCCCAAATTGAGCTTCATCAATTGTTGATCTTAAACTAACATCCATCCAACTATCTGCAATTCCTATGTTTTTAGTTTTTATGGAGTTTCATCCACTGTAACACTCCCTGGTTGATGACTGTAGTACATCTCCGAATACACCTTATCCTCATAATTACTTTTGGCTTACATCTGTTGCCATTTGTCTTCTTCTTTATGTTATGTACTGCAATTTTTAGTTCTGAAAAACTTATCTTCCCATTTGTATCCATGATCTCCACATCTATGGTTTTCATAAATTAAATTATTTGAGGCAAATTAATTATCCCTATTGAAAACAATTATGGTTATGTAGCAAAGATGATATCTTCTTCTTTATCTATGATACCATTATGATAACCGTAGCATAGTAACACTTTTAGTTTTCTTACTTCACCCCTTAAATGTTTGGTGACTATAATTGTTTTGATTGTCCCATTCCTTTGTATGGTCCCTTCATGGATATCTGGGTCTATGTCTTCTAAATATGTTGAATTGTCTCCACCATTGACTTTTTCAACCATTCTTTTTTTTCCCAATTAACAACACTCTTCGTTTTTCTTAGCTTTCTATCCTTGAACACATGTTCTTTAGTTGCTTTTACTTCTTGTTGTAACATTAACATCTACCACATTCACATCTGTAATGATTATTTGTGCCTCAGCAACAAGTTGAACCTTTGCTATTGTCACAAATTTCCCATGAAACATCTTTTACATCTTAGTAAACTTTGGACCGTTTGTCATTTTATGTCCATTCAAACCATAAATGTGATAGGCATATGAAGATGTCTTTTGAGGTTTTTGACTAGGTTGGGTTGCTTTTGTGGCTACCGTTATAGTTAGCTCCTTCTTTTTTTGCATGTCTCCATATTGTGATTAATTATTCCATAATGTGTAGTACTTGTCAATCTTTCCTATATTACTATGTGTTTTTGGTGGTGTTGCTTGTTTTGTACTTTGTGGTACTTACAATGCACTCCTTGTTTTGATAGTAGTCATCCCTTCTTCACACATCACTACCTCCTTATGTTATTGAAGTGTCAATCATTTCATCCTTGCAATTGTAATTTTAAGGTATGATTGCAAACTTGCTCTAAACATAATAGTCAAAAAATTATCTATGGTTGGTGCTTGTAAACCATGAACCAGCTTTTGAATTCATTCATAATAAACCTCCACCCTTTTAGTTTCCTCGTGCTTCATGTTCTTTAGCTCCATGTATATTTTCTTGTCATTTTGAATTTTTTGATGACGTTTGCAAAATGCATGTGTAAGCTCCGAAAAAATATAGTCGTGAAATTCTTACATGTAATTATGGCACAGTCTGATGTCATATCTCTTAGCATATAGTTAAATGCATTTATGATATACTCTTTAGAACTTTCTGCATTTACCTTCACTACAGAATTAAACACTCTGACATGAACATTTGGGTCAACATCTGTTTTGAAATCAAGATACTTAAAAACTACCCTATTTGGCCTCACAAAATTGCCATTTTTGTGGTCAGAAGGTCCCTGAGTTATGACAAATGGTTCTTGATGCCCTCCTTTTGGATCTTTTGAATTTGTACTTTTATACCTTCCAATAGCTATTGAACTAATGGTCGATTTGTGGTTTTGTGTACATGAATAGTCATTATTGGATTTGTAAACACCATTTGAGGTGTCTTAGCAACTCTAGTTTTGAACTTCTACTCACATTCTTTCCCACCGAAAATCCACACGATCCACAACCCAAATTAATTGCAATTTAATAACTACTTGCCTTCTGGCAACATTTGTGTTGGGATCAACAATCGTGTCCATTCATGTGGTTGTTATGACCACATTAAGTGATTGAGTAACTTCTATCCCAGTAGGTTGTCTCCGGGTTTCAACAATTGTCGTTTTTAACACTTTTGGTGAAGTTGCATTGACTTTAATTCGACAATGTTCCAATCTGTGGTTACCCATTAGTATCCTCTATGGTGCAATGTGGATGTGAGTACACCTCTAGTTCTTTGCTTCTAATATGAACATATGGACAAATATGGCGATTCTATAGTCCTAATTGATTTCCCAACTCCATGCCTCTTAGTTTGTTCTAGACTATAACAATTTTTGGTTCCTATTCCTATGGTTGATTCATTAATGCTCCTACCACATTTTGTAACTCCACATGTCTAGCAATACATGCTCTCATGTGGAAAGCCACCAAAGGAAAATCCATGATTGCATGTCCTTATTCCTCAAAGAATGCACTGACTATTGAAAATAATATGATTACTTCTGAATCCATAGATTCATGATCTTGTGTTTTGTTTGTGTGTAGCCGAACAACGGGTGGCAGGACAGTGACTCCATGACCGTGCAGTTTGTGTGAACACAAAAACCTTGATCAGGGTAATCTGGCCGCCTCTATTGATGAGTGGCGGCAGATTTCTTCTTCATTAGTGTGAGAGGGAAACTAGATATGCATGGGGTGCATGGGAGAAGGTGGTCTGTCTGTGTGGGATGGGAGGACAGGAGGATGACGGCACGTTTGATGAAGGGCAGCGGCACCACATTGATTAGGGATGGAGGAAAAGTTGTTGGTGAGAAAAGCGAGGAGGAGGAAGCTTGTGCAGGAAGCTGGATCCAAGGATGTAGAGAAGAGGATGATCAGTTGGAGGGAGATCGGTGGGTTTTGGCAGAACAGTTAGGAGCTTAGGGAACTCTCGTCTGGTGGCTCTCCTTTTCCGTTGCGATTAGTGACCAGAGACATCTCTGGCTCCTTGATCTAAGAAAGCTTAGTGGGAATTTAGGATGAAGGCAATCGACATAGCAATTTTGGGAGGTAGGAGAGTTGGTTCTGTACGAGACATTATGTGTAATAAGAGCTATGGAGTTTTGTCTCTGAGATCTATTTTGCTTGAGTTGTGTGTTGCATAGTTGTGAAATTGCATTGTGCTCGCTCTGTCAGAGCGAGGCAGTTCGAGAGAGGTTTGGTTATTGCTGTGTCTTCTCTGTTTTTCTGGATCCCTCCTTTTTGGTTACATGTGTACCTTGTTGGATCCAATTATGAATTCCCTTGATGTGAATATGACTATGGTACCTCATCCAACACATTCACCTATGCCTCTACATATTTAAATAATCATAGGTAATTATCCTTAATTTCCTCAAGCACATTGACATTGGTGTTTTCTTCTGCCTACCAATCTTCCATTAGTTCATAATAATTTGAAAATGTCAACTAATACACAAACTTGGGTTGTATACCTCTTATAACATTGCTTCCTCGGCTAGTCACTAACTCTAGAGTTGAAATTCCCTATAGTTGATAAAGTACTATAGAAGAACCTGTTCCATCTTGATCTCCACGATTTTGAACCACAAATTGCAGCTAAGAAGTATACTACACCCACTCATTTGGATGAGTAGTTGACTTCATCTCTCTTCGTGGAGATCATTGTCAATAACTATGCCTTCTCTATAGATCATAGTCTACATTCCTTACATCATCAACCATTTAGACCTTCGATACTTTCTAACATACGCCTTTAGACCCTAAATTAAACAAAACAAAACCACTCGTCTAAACCTTTTTATCTACAATATAGCAACAAAAATTATAAAAAAACTTGTTTGTTACTATAATAAAAATAGAAAAAAATTCGCCATGATCACCAAATGGTAAAACTGAATTTATTTTTTGCCAAATTATTCCATTCTACTGTAACAATATATTTACACTTCATATGCATACATTCACCATTTCTATCTTTATTTTTAACATACTTCATTATGCCATTCATTAAAACATCATATTCATGGTTATTTCATATAAGAGAATTTGTACTTCAGAATACATTAGAAGCAAGATTACAATTCCCTTCATCATATTCTAATACTACAAAAAATTCACACAATAATATGAACATAAAAATCACTATAGAAGTTTGTACTTCTCTGCTTTATTAAAAAAATCCATTAGAATCACAATAAAATTATATGTTTTATTGTAATAAAATCCAAAACAACAAAACAAATATGTGGTATATCAAAAATAAAATTTGTGGTTTTCTATTACAAAGTACCTGAAACTCTTCTTACTCTTCCCAAAATTGTGTATCTAAGAATCCCTTTCCTTCTTCCCAAAACTCTCCCCTTTGGGCAATCCCAAGCCACATCACCATGATCCAAAAACAATAAGAATTCAAAATTCAAATTAACAATGTTCCATGATTAGTCCCTATCCAAATGCTTTGTTCATCCACACCATGTACTCATCCTACCCCTTTAACAATTCTACTATTTATATCCGCAGTGGAATGGACAAGCTGAGTTTACTAAGAAAAAATTCAATACATTGATCTCAAAGTTGGTGAATGAAAACTAGAATGATTGGGATGTCCACAATTTTATTTTCTTATAAAATTACTTTTAAGGTTGGAATTGGTCACATTCCATTTTAACTTGTCTAAAGATTGCACCCTTGTTACCTACAACGTACATGTTACCTTTCAAACAAGGACATATCCATGATTCGATACCTATCAAAGTTGTAACTAGTTGACTATCATAACTAAAGAAACTCTAGGAGAATTGATTAGTAACACAAGATATGGTAGCTTCTAGCTAGTGGAACTAGTTGTTATGGTATGAAAATCAATACATTGAAACTGAATACCAGTTTGGATATTATGTTCTATGGTTTCCAAGGGTTATCAAAGCACATTCCCTTAAGTTTCAAAAGCAATGGTTTGGAGGGTCCAATATTGTCTACCCAACAATATAGTGCTATAAGTGATCATTGATAAATTTGATCATCATATAATATTGGTTAACATTAACAAGTTGAAACCTTATAAGTTTGTGAAGGATCATACACTTCAACCTGTTAGGGCTAAACCTAGTGATTTATTATTAAAATAATTGGTTGAAACAAGCTAATCTGGTAACTTGTTCATTAAAGAACCAATTGAGACAAACCATTTTGGTAATTTGTTCACTGAAAAACCAATGAATTAAATACTAGAGGTACGATAGCCAATAAACTAATCGAAACGAGAATTGGTTGTAATTTGTCCAATCAAAAATTAATTAAAGAAGGTACCAGTAACCTATTAAAAAACAACCAATTGAGAAAGTTTTGTTAGCCCTATTCTTGCACAAATTGATTATGTTTTAGTTAACCTAGTTGCATGTTTTAGTTTTTTAGAGAAATTTTGCCCTAAAGGTCACATTATTTTCTAAGCGCTGCTAATCCTCATTTTGTGGCTATAGCACAAAAAATCGACATACCTCTTGATGTGTCTTTTCATTTTTTCATTATCAAATCCTTATACTTCTTGTTGCACTAAAATGAAAAAATGAGTGTTGTGGATTGGTTGAAAGAGAGAGCAAGTAAGAAAGAAACAAAATTGAGGAAACAAAATAAAGGGGGGGGGGAAGAGAGTTGTAGAGAATTAGAAAGGAAGTTTTTAGAGCAACCAAAGCAATTTATATTGAACTGCTTACATCAAGGCCACTCCCTACATTTCAAGACTGTAATGAAAATCCTAGAGAAGAGATAAACATAGAAAAAGAGATTCTTGAAGCTTACAACGTGCTAGCACCATGGGAGAATGACTTAAAAAGACATTGTGAGGCCTTTGATGAAAATTTTCACCCCTTGCACCTATAGTTATTATTATTAATGATTATGAAGAGGAAAAAGTTGAGAAGAGAAATGCATAAGCAAAAATTGATCAACTTGTTGAAACTGAACAACCAACAGACTTTTCGTTAAAATTGGTTCAAGGAAGGTTCTTTGATGGTTGAACCTAATTCACTTGACATACGTATTGTTGTACCCACCAAAATGCAATCTAAATGTATGATGAGATGTAAGGGGAAAGAGACTAGTAAATACAAAATTCTTCTTTTATATTCTGATTTAAATTTGGATTAAAACATATCATAAAATTAATCTTAATAAAATCTACTCATCTAGATCTACTCATATCTAGTTTTATAATTAAAATCTAGTGATGAAAGTATGAGAAAAACATCAAAATAGGAAATATGGAATTGAACTTTTTTCAAAAAACAAAATGTTCTTGTTTCATACTCCATCAAAACTCAATGTTCTCAATAATTTGAAATGAATCCAATGAAATTTGAATTCTCAAAAACATTGATTAATTATTGTAACCAATGTTTTACAATGCTTTTACTCAAAAAAATTCATAAATGACTTTTAAAGGACTTGAAAATGACATAATTTTGGAGAGACTCCTAAAACACATTGTCACATAAGAGTATAATATAATATATTTTTGAATCAAAGGACTTTCTTATGAATTTTGCAACTTACAAATAGAATATTCCTAATATATACCCAAAATATTTTAGAATAAATAATCATTGAAATCCTTACTAAGGGTGCACTCCTGACTCCTTATTTTGTGAATGTACCCTATGATCTATTCAAATTACCTATGACAAAAATTATGTAATCTAATTAATAATTCTTAAAACAGTAATTAGGTAAGTAGAAGTATATTAATTAATTATTACCATGAGTAATTACTTTCTTAACATTACCCCACCTATACTTTGAATTACATCCCGTAATTCTAGATGAAAATATGTTTTAAAAGTTAAATCTAATGTTATTTCTAATCCTATGAGTTATAAATTTGATGTTGATCTTGTTGTATTATAATATGATCTATGTGTATTATAGTATAATCCATTTGTGCTTAATGTATTTCAGATTGAACCAATGTGTGATTATTTGTTGTATGCAAAGTTTATTATTGCTATTTTTATGCTTTTGTTGACAACTTTGTAGTTGTCTACTCTTGTAACTATAATTTTGATGTCACTTTTGGCTATTGTTGTGACTATAAATATGATGTAATTTGATTTTTCTCTTGTTGCTATAATTCTGATGTAAGTTTAATGTAATCTTATTAAACTTCTTGAATTTTGTGTTCCTAAGTTTGTATATGCTCCCCTATTTTTATGGTTATAAATGCATATTCTTGATAATTAACCTTTGTGAGATGGTTTTTTGTCCTTCTACTCTTGGTTCTATGAAGTGATTATACTTAAAAATACATATGCTAATGGTGAAGGAAAAAATGCAAAGTGTATTTTTAGATGTTAAGTTGCGTTTGTAGTTGAAACCAAATAGCTTGCTTCCTATGCATCATTTACGATTTAGAATTGATAGATATAATTTCCAAGCTTAAACACTTTAAATCCTATAATTTTATGTTAAATTGTCACTCATTCAAATAACTTTTAAGGATTCAACACCATATTCAACTTGGCAATAGACCACCAATCGCTTAAAATATTATTCTTATCACATATGCTATTCAAATTTGGCTTGCCTTAGCTCATTAGAAAACTAACTACAAGGTGCATGTGCCTACCAAATTCCAAACTCTACACCAAAACTAGTAAAAAATTGTGCTACCAAACCTGAAAGGGTTTGTGAAATTTCTTCCCAATGAAGGTTGTGGGAACAAATATTTTCAAGATTTGAATCGAAAATTATGTTTAGAAGAAAGAGCCTCAAATGATTCGAATCCGCCCATTAAAGAAAATGAGAAGGAAGGAGGTGAAAGAAGATCCCAATTCAATGGCCAATGGAAGGTTCCAATGCTTGGTGGCCCTTGGAAGGTTCCATTGCTTGGTGGCCAATGGAAGGAGAAGGAAAAACACCTTTTCCTCTCTTCCCACTTTCCCCCAAACAAGTTTTACTTAAACCTTTATTTTTTCCATTGATCTTAAGGTTTTATTTTATCGTGGTTCTAGGCCGTTACTCACACATTTCCTTCCTTTTCTTTGATCTATAAATTACAACCACGCACCTTGACGTAATAAGTCCTCCACACATTCATTACCAATTTGATTTTGATTTTGATTTTTTTTCCTTTCCTTGAAATTCTATTGTCGCACATGGCCATGTCTGACGAGCCTCAAGTTGCACAAATGAATGAAAAATCGGCTCTAAAGTCATTTTTACATTTGACATTGACTCATTTTCATGATGAAGATCCCGAACCGCGAAAGGTGTGTGCTCGTTTTGAAATTGATCCCCTTCAAGCTTGATATTATCTATTTCTCCGAACTATTGCACCTTGGTGATTTTGTTACAAGTCGACCCCACTTTTGGTGATGAACCTGAAACCTTCTATGACGGTTGTTACGAGACTAAAAACACCTCTATTTTTGCATGGTCTTCAATTCTCAACGTTGGACATTATTGTTGGTTGCAAGGTCCAATTCACCAATTGCCTCCTAATAGTAAGGCAGATTACCTAATTTGCACCATTCGACGCATCTTAGATTTCCTACAGTTATGAATTATCATTGTGGCATAGCCTAAGATTCAATATGTAATTATAGCTCATTTTTGAGCTTATCCATAATCTAAATAAATGTTTCATTCATTATGAAACTCATGTTGTCATTGTCACCCTATCACACTATTTATTTAATCATTAAGTTGTTTCGAATTAATCTTATGTTCATAAGGTTTAAAGATTGTTCTATTTCTATTGAACCTTTCATTGACACCCCTTCAACTGTTTCATGAATTTCAAACATCCTTGCTACTCACTAAATATTAGAACAAGACCAATGTTTTGCTAAACACCACAAATTTTAGTGTTTGCTTTTACCCCCAACCTTTTAAAGATTCTCACCCCTAATTACATAATTGAGGTTCTAAAACTATGGTTACCAGCTTTTTGTTAAAGAAAAGAACTAACCCAACACCTTATTCATTAATATCATATTTCAAAAAAGAAAACAACCCTCGCACGCAACCATGCACATTCATCATTCTTTATTTTAACATGAAGTTGCTAAAAACCCCTAATAACCTCATCACACTCGAATATTCCTAATGTAATTCTTAAAAATTGAGACTATCGCACATGGTTGTGTCAATATGGCTCACAACTTCCTATAAAATAGATTCTATTGGCTATAGAGTCTATTCTGATGCATATGTCATACCACCAACTTCCCTCTAAGAACTATCTTTCCTTCCTCTGAGGTATGCTGGTTCCTCCTCTTTTATTCTTATGCCTGATGGTTTTGCACCATCATTATTTCCTCTCTCTTCTTCTTCATTTGAGGTTTTTAGTTTTGGAGGGAGGACTAAAGGTTCATATTGAAATGATGGTATGACCTTTTCCATCTTAGGTATTCTATGCTTATATAACTTTTCATTCCTCTCATACCTTCTACAGACCTTTCCAATATCTTTTTAGATTATACTTTGCACTACATCCCACCACAGATCTACATCATTTTCCTCCATTGTCAATGCTTTGAGTTTTACCTAAAGCAAAGTATTCTATTTATTGAGTTCATTATTTTCTCTGAAAACATTGTCATAATTGAAAGGCTTGATCCCCTAAGCCTCCTTTAGAAGTTTCTGCAACTTTTCATTAAAAGCCATCTACCTCTGCAAATTTTTATCCATTTTTTCATGCCTCTAGTCAAATTACTTTTGTATTTCATTATTAATTTGATATACATTACCAATGTCCATTTTGAGTTCATTTCCTTTTGTTGTTTCAAGAGAGCCTTCTCCATATTCTTGTAGTCTTTTTAAAGTTTGTTTTGCTCTACATTCAAAAAATCCTTCTCTGCATCCATAATTTTCTTTGTAGTAATATATGCAACAAAATGTCCTCCTGCCACTCCATGAAATTCCTTCAGAACAATCTATGCTTTTGAGGTAGTTAAAATATCTACACATTCTATTGTCTTGTGCCACTTTGTACACTATTCCCTCTTTTAAAGTAAAGGGTTCTGCCTTTTTGGCCAATTTTTGTTTTTGGGTTAAGTTCAGAGTTTTTGGCATTTGACTTGTTCCTAAGTAGCCTCTTATTTCTTGCATCCATATAGGTTCTACAAAAAATAATGATGCATCGATCCATAGTTTGATCTTGGACTCCCAATGGTTTTGAACTATCTAGTAGTCTGGATAAAACATCAACAACTACATGTGTTCTACTAGGCTTGTAGACTATTGTGAATTCATACTCCAAAAATAACAATAACTATTTGGCTATCCTTCTAGGCACTTGTGGTTTGTTGACCAAATATATCATAGCTATGTGGTCTACATACAAGACAAATTTGTTTCCCAACAAAAAATGTCTAAACTTATGAAGAGCATAAACCATTGCTAAGGCTTTTCTATCTATAATAGTATAATTATGCTATGTTTTATTTAACAGTCTAGAGGCATATACTATAGGTTAGTCATGCTTACTAGTTGGGTTTTGTGCCAACATTGCACCTATTACCAATAATGATGTATATGTGTGCACATGAAACTCCAACTACCAATTTGGAGGTACCAAAATTGGTGCTTCCATGTATTTCTATTTGATTTGGTCCCAAGCTTTTTGACACTATGTGGTCCAAATAAAAGGTTATGTTTTCCTCATCAACTTTGTGATTGGTGCCATGATAAAGGTAAAGTTCTTGATGAAACATATATAAAACTGAGCCATACCATTAAAAACCTAAATTTGTTGTGGATTTGTAGGTATTGGCATATTTACTATTGCCCAAACCTTGTTAGGGTCTGGTTCTTTCCTGCTTTGGAAACTATAAACCTTAAAATTAATCTCAAAAATACCATAAATACACATTTTTTTGGATTAAAACTGATTCTACATTTTCTACATTTTTTAAAACAAAGTTTGAGCTTCATCAAATCACTCTCCATATCACTATAGATTGTGAAGTCATTTAAAAATATCTTCATTAATTGGTCTAAATATTCTTTGAAAGTTCTACTAATTACTATCTGGAAAGTTGGTGGCCCATTTTTAACACCAAATGAAATTAATATCCAAACAAAAGCTCCCCAATTTGTTGCAAAGGTTGCTTTATATCTATCATCATGGGCTATAAAAATTTGATGCTATCCTGAGTATCCATTTAAAAATGAATAGGTTTCATACCTTGTTATAGTGTTCAGTACCCCATCAAAAAATGGTAAAGGATAAGGATCTTTTTTGGTTACTTTATTTAACTTTTTGAAATCCACACAATTCTCAAATTTCCATTATTTTTAGGCACTACCACTATAGGTGATAACCATGTAGCTTCCTCTACTAGTTGAATGAATCCTCCTCCTAATAGTTTGTCAATATCATGTTTGATAGGTGTAGCATAGTTAGGGTTCAATTTGTACCTTGTTTGACGTATTGGTGGTATTGAGGTGTCTAATTCAATTCTATGTTGAACCAATTTTGGAGGTATGCCTTTAGAATCCTTATAAGTCCAAATAACCACATCTTTGAACTCCTTCAATAACATTTGAAGCTCTTCAATTTTCTCCATTGTCAATTGTTCATTAACTTTGATGTACTATGGATTTGTTTATGTGTTAATATTTAGTTTAACAGGTTGTTGTTCTTCAGTCAAAGTCCAACTTGCTATCTAAAGATTCTTTACCTATATTTTGGTTGATGTCTCATCCACTTCAATATTAGCTTGGCTATGATGATAATAGGTTTTTGGATAAACCTATCTTCCAATGATATCTTTGGTCCAAGATAAAAGTCTTTTGGTTTTGAAGGCAACATTTTTTCTGTTCTTTGATTTGATGTCCCTTGCTCTAGGTCAGATTCTTCATCAATTCTAATTTTTGACACTCCAACACTTAGCAACAAAATTGTTTCGTCTGAGATAATGATTGTGCCAATTGAAAACAACTATGGTTATGTCTTAAAGATCAGATCTTCGTTTTCATCTGTTAGCCCTTCCAGTAAGTCATAACAAATAAGTACTTGGGGCCTTTTGGTTTTTGCTCCCAATTTCTTGTTAATTGATATTTATTTTTATTGTTCCATTACCTTGAACAGTAATGACATTATCACCCCAATCATGTGCAACCTTTGCATCTCTTAGTTAAAATCTTCCCAGTAGCATGGAATAACTAAAATCTAACACATTGTTTTGCAAAACAGTAAATGTGGTTACATATGGTATACCATGTATATGAATCTTCAAATTTCTGATGATTCCTAAAGGCCTAGTCATATTCTGATCTATCATTTTGAGGTATTGGTTTGGGTAAACCTAATTTTGTTTTGAGGTTTTCTATTATGATGTTTACACTTCTTCCATCTAACAAAACATCCTCAACAATGTTCTTCCCAACTTGTACTTGGATAATTTCTATCTAATTATCTACCTCTATAACTAAAATGTCTACTTTAGAATGTGTCTCAACCACTATGGCTACATTAGGCTCTGATATCACTTTAGTAGCTATATTGGGGTTTTTTGGCTTTAGTTTCTACCACATATATTTTTAAAGATTTAGTGTTATGTTCAGCATTGACCTAATTTCAAAGTATAAGTGGTTTCCAACATCTGTTTACTTATATCTTGGAATACTTGGTCCATAGACATAACTCTATTATTAGGAATAACATACAAACTTTGTGATACAATTGGTTTTGTGGGCACCTCAACCTCTGGTAATCATGCCCAACTTGTACTCCATTGTGCTTTTTCCTTTTGATTCAGATTTTTTGGTGGGTCTTTTGTTTACATTTCCTATATAGTATTGACAAAAGATTGTTGTAGTATTTGCTCCTTTTCCTAGCTAATAGTACACTTCTTAATTGGCTCTTAGTCCTTGAACACATGTTCTTCAATAACCTTGCTATTGGTGATGGCCATGTTGACATCCACTATATGAATTGAAGGATTTGCAACCTTAGGCTCTACCATTGTTTATTTATCTATAGTCTTCATTTCTTTGTTCTTAAACATATTCTACATGTCATTATACTAAGGATAATCTATGATCTTATGTCCAGTGTCACCACAAATATGACATGAATAACTCATAGGTCTCTATACTTTGATATGTTGAGTGGTAACTTCAGAAACTATAGGAACAAAGTCTTCCTTTCTTTTGACTCTACAAGTTTCAACATTATGATTTGTCATGTGATAGTTTGTATAGTACATTCCTGTTTCTTTGTAATTGTTTGAGGTTTTTAAGCTAATATTGTCTTACTACTTTGTGTATTAACAAATTGTTGATAGCCTTTACTTTAAAAATTCCTTCATAAACCAAAGCTGCTTCCTTATGTTGTTACAAGGTTTATATTTTCATGTTTGTTGTTGCTACATGCAAATATGGTTGTAATCTAGATATGAAAATAGTAAGGAAACTATTTGTTGTTTTGTGTTGAAGACTATTGGCCAACTTCAATAATCTTTCATAATAGACGTCCACTATTTCATTGTTCTCCTGCTTCATGTTTTTCAACTACATTTAGACTTGCTCATCATTTTGAACATTTTTATACCTTTTATAAAAAGTTAATTGTAATTCTACAAAAGTAGAATCTGGGTACTCTCCCATGTAATTGTTACACTAGTCAAACACAATATCTTTGAGGGTAAACTAAATAGAGTAGCAAATTTTGCATCTTCACTTTCACCATTTCCTTTAATGGCAACCTTAAAAACTCTGACATGAACATCTTGGGCAAAATCTTTCACATACTCATGGTAGTTAAATGGTTGACAATAAGGCATGTTTGGTGGTAATGGTGGCCTACCTAGATTTACCATTGCTAATCCAAAATATCCTAGAAGTCCTGGTGGGTCTGATCCACCTCTTCCTAGATCTGATGGCTGATCAACAAAAACTTTGTTCACCTCTTTGGGCATCTCTACATGCACATTCACAAGCTTTGTTCCCCTTGGAATTTATGGTATGGACCTCATACCAACAACAATATGGATTGGTGTTGTTACAAATGGAGTTTCAATAATTATAATCATAGATTGAAGCATTGCCACATAATATAATGGTACAAATTTTACTGGTTCCATTTTGAAATTGGAAGTTCTTACATAGGTAATCCAACATTGTTGTAATGTAATAGACTTGGTGTAGGAGCCATAGAAATAAATACTACATCTACCACAATCTGAACTCTCATTTCCACTTTGTTGTCTTTTTAGATCTGTTCTTTAAGTTTATCTTGAATTCTGACCCTCTCATGGTACATATACTCTGGCTCAACAGGTCCACGGTTCTCTATTTTTGCAAGTGTTAGATTCAAATTTTGGAAATGCTCAGCAAATCCTTGCCTCACATTGCTTCAGTAAATGGACATTCATTGATCTAATGTCCAATTTGATGGCAATATGTGCAACATGGAGAGTTAGGTCTTGGAACTATGTTCACATTATGAATTATTTTGTTCCAATCCATTAAAACCCCTTTAACAATGCTTCCATTTTGCTGATTAATTATGAGTTCATTATACCTCACCCTAATAGCCACAAGTACACCTGCTACTGTTGGTTTTATTCTTAGTAAGACTATAGTTTATTTTCTAGTTACAAGTATCGACTCAACTTTTTTAGTCATTCTAATACCTTAAGTTGTAGCTTCTTGTTCAACCACTTAATGAATTAGAGGTTCAAAATTTTGATCTTTTTGTTCAAATCTTCATTCTCGTGGTCCTCTTGATAATAAGGAGGTGAAGCAAATATGTACCTAGGTATTACTTCCTCCCTTTTTGACCTATTGAGTCTTTGTTCTTCTTCTTGAATCAAAACATAAAAATTATGTTGTTGCATCAAACATGTTGATTCCATTGCATTTCTTCGTCAAGGTTCAGATTTTTGACTCCTTCGTCTAAATTCAACTTGTGAGTCTGCATTTTCAATTTGACGTTCTTTTCTCCTAAAATTTTGTTACAAACTGTTGGTGTGCCTTTATGCTTCACCAATTTGCACTTCACAAGGAATTATCGATTCTAACTAAGGCATTATGTGGCTTGTAGGTCTCCATTCTGTCCACAGATGTTTATGTTCTAACTAAAAAACTCTTCTAAGTGTTACAAATTTATGATCTATCTAATTTGCACTCAAATTATTATCGATGGCAACGCCATTTTCCACTTGTTTATGTAATACAACCTAATCTAATTGTCTCCTCAAAATTTTAGTTATAATTATATTTTCCATCTTTCCACATTCTAATATAAATCTAAACAAACGTTTGCATTAGAACAAAATCCTCACAATTAGTTATTATGTTTAGATCTATTTCTTGAACAAAAACTTATGTTCAAGATTTGAAAAAAAATGCAAAAAAATGAAACTAAAGTTCACCATCAATTTTTTGAAACAAAAATTCTAGCAACAAGACATAAACAACATTCTAAATTTCAATATGAATTTAGGCCCTGATAGTTAAATGGTAAGTACATAATTCCTATCCTATATTCTGATTTAAATCTAAACTAAAACATATCATAAAACTAACATTAATAAAATATTTTCATTCAGATCTACTCGTATCTAGATTCAAAATTAAAATCTAGTAATGAAAGTATGAAAAAAACATCAAAATATCAAATTTGGCTATGGAATTGAAGATTTTCCAAAAAACAAAATGCTCTTGTTTCATACTCCATCAAAATTCAATGTTCTATAATGCATAATCTTTTTTCAATTTCTTCCTCTTCTAATATATAACCATCTAAAAAAAAAATCCTATGATCTATTCTTAAATTCAAACAGTGAAAAAAACTATGTAATCTAGGTAATAATTCCTAAAACAATAATTAGGTAAGTAGAAATATACTAATTAACTATTACCATGAGTAATTACTCCCTTAACAGAGACGATGGAAAAAGGTGGTTCATTCATTGAAGTGATTTGGAAGCGAGCACTTGCTAAAGGGAAAAAAATCCAAAAGATGTTATAATGGATCCAAATGGGATCAAAAGAGCGATAATGGGTAGGACAAGTTAGTTTGGGTGGCTTGTTTGTTGTTCATTGGACAATTCCATGGGCAAACATGTTGGAAGAATTTTTGCACACTTAGGAGTCCATAAAAGATGGATGAATTTGAGTAGTTGTTTGTGGTGAAAAGATCACCATTGATCAAGCCTCAATAGCATAGTAATTTGGAATAAATGTTGAGGGAGTAGTTGATGCAGCGAATGCATTGGTCAAATAAGCACATGTTATTTTCAAGAACATAATTGAACTAGATACATTTGTCAAAAAGGAGCAATGGACCACAATCTGGATGAAAGAAGAATATCATGCCAAGTTCACAACAATCCTGCAGATTATCTACTAATAGGAGAGGTGAGCCTATTTTAGTAACTAGATAGCCATTACCCTTAATCAAACAAACAAGGGAAAGAAGGTCAATTGGTGCTCCATCATGTTGACACAAATGTCTATAGACTTGACCCCATGAGTAGAACACCAAAAATCGATTGCAATAAAATTGGCAACACCTAACAAAAAGGCAACCACTTGTTATTTGGATCGGCAATAAAAGTTTGCTTAAGGCATTGGTTCCCAATCACAGATGAGGACACACCCGTTGATTTTCCAAAACTATAACCAGTTTAGGAGGAAGAAAAGAAGAAGATTCTTGATGAATAGTCCAGAGAAGCCTCTCATGAAGTTGTCACCAAGGAATAATTTATTAATGAACATTAATCGATGCACTCTACCAACATATCACCACAATCAATTTGTTAGTCTCACATGTTGAAAATTTGAACTGAGCCATCAACACCCAAGGACTAATTGAATCTAAAGCCAACCAATTCTCCACCAACCACGCACCTGCCAACAAGTGTTGATCATGGAAGGAGGAGATGAAAAGATGGACATTGATGTTACAACGCAATAAGATGATGATTCAATATACAAACATAAAATGATCAAGTCAAGAAGGATAGAAGTGAACATGATTATGAATAGGCAACAAGCCAAGAGCTTTCACTTGTTTAGGAAATTTTTGCTTTTGCAGAACGGGTTAACAACCCGTTGCCAACAGGTATTGAACCTATTCAACCAATTTAGCTTAAACCTATTTACATTTTTTTTGAGAGGTCTATAGTTTATGTTTAACATGAGAGTCTTAAACATGTTACACTTTTCTTTGAGCAAGTGCCCTTAGTCACCCAAACCTAGCCTCAAACAATAGATAACCTAATCAACTTGAGAACTAAATACATCTCTACTAAGAGCTTATTAAAGGACATAAATAGTCAATTACAGTTCCATTGCTTGGAATTGGTTAGCAACAAGCAAGCATTGCATAACAAGGACAAGGAATTAGCTACTATAAAATTTCAAATCCTTAAACTACAAATAAGAAACGAGCATTTGGTTGCCAAAAGTGTTGAAGCAAAAAAGGCAATCAAAAAAGCATGAAGCCTTGCAACAAGAGTACAATGAATTGAACCAAGCTCATTTTAAGACCCATAATGACCTCAAGGCCTTGTAGACTAACCATGACTAATTGACAAGGGATTATGGCAAGATGGAAGTTATTAGTGTTCAATAGGAACTAACTTTTGCAGCGTTAGAAAGTACCTATTTATAGCAATAGGAACAATTGACAGAGGTCAACATAGACATGGAGGGTCGTACCCATGAACTTTGGGTACATCTTCAAGAACTAAAGGGTGAATTGGAGACGTTTCGCCAACTGCATAGTAAAGCTTTTCAAACTATCTATATGGATAGTCAATTGAAGGAGTGTGAGGAATTACTTTTGGATAATGCCTTGCTCAAGGTGTAAAATCAAGCAACAATAATCCAAAATGGAAAAAATGGTGGTAGACCATATAAAAAATTATTAAAGAACAAATTTAAGACAATTTGGAAATTGATCATGCAGAGACTTAAAATATATAAACATATTTTAAATCAACATGGAATATATATATAATATTTTCCCACCTTTTAAAAAATCCCAAACCAATAAAAATGGTAGAAATGTCGTATTATGTTTATTTGTAATTATAAAAAACATTTTGAAATAAAATATGTTATCTATGAAACATATAATATTATTTTCAAAATTTTAAAATTTTATACAAAATATTTAAATTATTTAAATGTCATTTTTTTGTCAAATTTATTGTGAGTAGTAAATTTTAATTTTCTTTTCAATCCATTAAATGTGATTTAATATAAAAAATTAAAAAATTCCAAGTTCTATGACCAAATACTTTGATAAATTATTAAATATCAAATTATATATTTTTTGGTACTCATCACATGGAAACATGAAAAATAATGCCATTTTTGTCGTAACCTCACTTTGAGGGAAGTGTGAGGTCGCCACTCACATTCCCGAAAATGAGATTTGGGAGTCCTCCGGGACTCCCGAAAACTCAGAACATGATTGTAGGGGTCAAAACACTTTGCATCAAGGTAATCTTTATACTATTGGAAAGGTCTCGGAGTGTAGATGCCCAAAATGGCCTTGCATGAGCCATTTGGACATCTGAAGCACAAGTTATAGGTGAAAGAAGGGCCGGGAATCAAATTGGCAATTTGACTCTCGATCACTAAAAGTCTGGAATTGACCCGATTTCGATGTGTGCAAGTATAATGCAACACACCCTTGGAAAGCTCTCAAGGAGAACTACAAGTTTGCTTTAGACCTCATCCCAATCGGAGGTCGGAGCGAGAAGTTATGAACACCCAAAGTCCCGAGAGTCCAAACAAGGACAGTTTCGGGACTCCACTTTGGGAGTCCCGGGAAAAAGTGCCATTTGGATGCAAGTGCGGTGGAAAGACACATAGAATACTATATGGGGGAAGGTGGTGGCTTCCCCCGAGTCCAAGCCGTGGTGAATCAAGTGAGTCCAAGATTGCCCATGGCTTGTCCCAACACCAAAAGTGTGCAAAATGAGTTTTAATCAACTTGTTGGTTGGTTTTGGATGCAAGACCGAATAACTAAGTTGCTTGTCCCTCTTCCTAGTCTAATCCCAGAACTTTTAGCACGCCCCTCTCACCCCTTTTTAGTGCTGGAAGTTAGGAGCGGCACCAAATTCTAACTATTTCTGCTCTTTAACATAATTGGACCCTTTTTGGGTCTAACAAGGAACTTAGGGGCATGTCAATTTTGGGGCATGTGGATTTCTTTTGAAATTCATTGGATATCACTAATAAAAATTTATTTCATGATTTAATGTCAAAAAACTCAAAAAAATATTCATTTAAATAAACCTTTAAGCAAGAATCTCAATTTAAATGTTTTAATTATATTCTAAGCATCAATTTTTTATTCGATTTCATGGTTTCAAAAACTTTGGCAGTTTATTTCCCATTTTTTGGGAATTTTTTTTTAAATGAAAAAAATTCCCCCAAATGTTTTTCTAACCACTATTTTAAAATTCACATTAAATAATTAGTGACTATAATACAAATATATATATATATATATAAGATATTAATTATTTATTGGTGCATTAATTATATGTTTAATCATCTATAAGCTTATAATATGCTTATTAAATATGTATGTTTACCTTCTAATTTTTTTACTTTTAATTCATATTTTTTAATGTTCCAAATTATATATTATTAAATAATTATATGGTGTTCATGAAGAAGATTTTTAATCACGTAATCCTATCCATGAAGACTTTTAGTCATATAGTCATATCCATGGTTACAAGAATACGACTAGGCACAAAAACATGGCATATATGATTGTATGACTAGAAAATGGTCATTAGTCATATTTGTCATAATCATTAATGTCAAGTTTTGGCGTAGTGTCTCAATGGTAATCTAATAGGTTTAGCAAGTTGAACAATGACTCTTGCAATTTGGTTATGTGGATTTTGTTGGACAACAAGTATTATGGGCACTTTTCTTTTTCACAATACAAAATTGTTTGCAAAAGCTTGCTCCAACTCTAAAAAGGTGTAGTTGGGATGATCCTAAATGAAGTTTCCACCCCATTATGAAATGTTGTTTCTTAGTGTCAAACAAGTTGATGATATTAGCCTCATTGGTTTCATTATTTGCTTTAATAACCTTCTTGAACACTCTTATGTGAACATTAGGATCAATGTCCTTAACATAAGTATGATACTACAACTTTTGATAAAGGAGTTTGTTGGTTGTTTCTACAATAGGTTGTGTGGTAACAATAGGATACTAGGGTGGTACAAACATTCGTGGATTTGATATTGGCCAACCATATGGTCCAACAAGTGGATTTAATGGTGGATTTCAAGGTGGATATGCTCCAAACAAATCACCCCCATGTGAACCTCCTCTTAGTGAATCACTAGGTGGTTTGTCGTTTGGTGGTTGATGCATGTGATTTCCTCTAGGCACACAATTGATTTGATTAAACTTCCCCAATTAGTTATATTGTAGTACTACCTCCCAACACAATTGCGGTTACCATGACAAGTACACTCTATTGAACATGTATTTTGTTTTGAATAATAACATGTGGTTTAGGTTGATTCATAATAGGTTGAGGTGTTATATTAACCTAAATTCCAATTGAATAGGGGGTATTACTTGTTGTCACTATGGGTTTATCTAACCTTGGATAAGGATAACCTATAATAATTATAGGATAAACATGTTCAAACATCTTCATCCCACTAAAATATCTTGGATACAAACTTGGATCAAAAGGTAAATAAGGTGGTATAACATTATATCACATAGGGTAAAAAGAAAAAGGTAGGTTACTTATTTGACCTAGTATGATTGGTGTAACAAATTGTTGCCACCTATTGGTTGAGTGATTGGTACTATTTCACTCCTTGTAATAGGTTGTGTGAAATTCTTTTGCACATATGCGACAAGGAATCTTGTTGGAGGGCTTGGAATAGTTCATCGTGAAGTATTCATCTCGTCCTTTAAGAATCAATGAAGTTTTTCATCGACAAAAGGACAAAATCTGAAATCATGACCAACCAATTGACATTAACTACAATTTATGATTTCAAGATTAACATTTTCCCCTTGAACTAATATGTTTTGAGATACATGCTTCCATTCACCTTGTCTTGTAAATGGTTTGGAGGACTAAACATCAAAAGGTAATTGGCTTTGGTAAACAACAAGTATTGTTTACACCTCAGCCAGTCCTTGGTTAGATAAGATAAGTGGATTCATGGGTTTTTTTTCACATGTCGAAGTTGCTTTATTGGATTCGGGAATTGAACATGTTCCTAGTTTGAATTAGCAATAACACATTCAATATTAGGAAAATGTTCAATGTTTTGAACATTTCTAATGAACTCTATGGATAATGATGTTACACTTGTTCTAGGAATATGATAATTATGAGTTGTAGATGGCAAGTGCCATTGGGTAGATTTGGTTTCCTTAACGTTACGAACAAGTTCGATCATTCTTCCACCAAGTTGCAAGTTGTTTTCCCATTGTTGGTTTGAAACTTGTAATGTAATTTTGTGGTTGTCAATAGGTATTTGTGATTCCCTATTGACCTTTTATTCTTTTAATATTGATCATTGATTTTCACCTTCCCATTGTTGTAATGCATTTGTGTTTGGAACACCCATAGGTTGCGGTTCTTCAAATTGATGAACTTGTGTTGTCAATGTTGGTATATTTTTTACTATATGTTGTGGAGTAACTAGTTTTAAATTACCTTCTAAGGCCTCTTATAACCACCCTTAACATTGTTTCCTAGGACCTTATTTGTTTTAAAAAAATTGCTACATTATTTTGTAATTCAACATGTTTTTATCAGCAATTAGAAGTCAAAATTGAGCCCCCTTATAAATTAGATTAATAAACACCAAAATTTATTACCGAATTATTCCCTTACACAAATATTTTCAAATTTGACAAAGGTTAGAAACTCAAGCTTAACAACACAATCATAAACTAAGAAAAACAAAACAAACTACCACAGAGAATGACGCGCCCCCAAGTTCTTTGTTAGACCCAAAAAGGGTCCAATTATGTTAAAGAGCGGAAATAGTTGGAACTTGGTGCCGCTCCCAGCTTCCAGCATTAAAGGGGGGTGAAAGGGGCATGCTGAAAGCTCTAAGATTAGACTAGGAAGAGGGACAAGCAACTTAGTTATTCGGTCTTGCATCCAAAACCAACCAACAAGTTGGTTAAAACTCATTTTGCACACTTTTGGTGTTGGAACAAGCCACGGGCAACCTTGGATTCATTTGACTCACCACGGCCTGGACTTGGGGGAAGCCACCACCTTCCCCCATATAGTATTCTATGCATCTCTCCGCCGCACTTGCATCCGAATGGCACTTTTTCCCAGGACTCCCAAAGTGGAGTCCCGAAACTGTCCCGGTTTGGACTCCCGGGACTTTGGGTGTTCATAACTTCTCGCTCCGACCTCCGATTGGGACAAGGTCTAAAGCAAACTTGTAGCTCTCCTTGAGAGCTTTCCAAGGGTGTGTTGCACTCTACTTGCACACACCGGAATCGGGTCGATTCCAGACTTTTAGTGGTCGGGAGTCAAACTGCCAATTTGATTCCCAACCCTTCTTTCACCTATAACTTGTGCTTCAGATGTCCAAATGGCTCATGCGAGGCCATTTTGGACATTTACACTCTGAGACCTTTTCAACGGTATAAAGAACACTTCAATGCGAGGTGTTTTGACCCCTGTAATTGAATTCTAAGTCTTTAGGAGTCCCGGAGGACTCCCAAATCCCATTTTCGGGAGTGTGAGTGGCGACCTCACACTTCCCTCAAAGTGGGGTTGCGACAAAAATGGCATTTTTTTTTGTTAACGCTTGTACATGATGTTGAAGCTTTGTTGACATCATTTGTCAACATGTGCATTTCACAACTAGTTGGGTATTGTTTGATAACAATATTTGTTATGCACATGTAGGTGTTTTTTGTGGTAGACACAATCATTGGTGTTGATTGGCAAGTGGTGGTGCAAAACATGCCATGGTTGAAATTGATGAATTTATGTTGGGAATAGATATTGGTGGTGAGGAATAGGGCTTGGGGGTGGAGTTGGGTTATGAAAACAATATTGGGCAAGAATACAATGGGGAGGCTCAGAAAGAAATGCTTGTTGTAGAGGTTAAACACCTTGATGTAGAATGACAAAGGAGTCAAGAAACCTATGATTTTGCCATGGAAGGGGAAGACATGTTTGTAAAGGGGGTGGAAGTTCAACAAATGTAAGCTTATGTTTGACCCATTTTTGTTTCATTCATAAAAGCTATGGTTTTGGTGAAATAATTGGTTGAATAGCAAAGTACCAAGTCATTTATGCATGTTTTCAATTAATTAAAATTGAAACCTACAACCATTTAGGTTTTTTGTAGTGATTTTGATGGCCCAAAAACATGTAATATAAACAAATATAAGCTTCCAGTTTAAAGTATTCTTGAGGACGTATTAAGTTTGTACGTGACTAACTACCAACTCCCCATGAAGATGATAATAGGAAGATCATTATGGGCGTAGATCTTTTATGAGTCGTTGAGCCATGGCTTTGTGTTTTTAGTACAAAAAACCTCACAAAGGAAAAGAAACTCATAGCCATGTTTTCTACAATGATGACAAGAAGATGAGTACATAGTTAAACTTTTATTGTGTTCATTGTAGAAAACATGGTAGTGAAGTTTTGTGCTTTGTCAATGTATAAAAAAACATATGAACGGCCATATATAGTTGAATTACACCAAAAAAAGGCCAAGGATAGTGTTCTATTGCATGAAAGTAAAACATTGGTTAATGAACATTTTCAAGAGTAACATGGTCCATTGGGTGATAAGGCACCAACATGAATTATCTATTTCCATGTGGTTCAGGACTACTCTTATTGATTTTATTGTACACATGACTTCGCTATTAGTATGTACATTTGCATTGTTTTTTGGGGCTTGTGGCACACATGCGATCTTGGGGGCGACTTAACTTGCGGCATATCCACATCAACCCACAACACTTCTTTATCAACTTGCTAAAAAAAAAATTAGGGCATAAGCATGGCAAAATATGCAAGCTAGAAACACTTATTATTTTTTTGGAAAATATCCATAAAACATATTTTAATGTATTGAATCCATGAATGTTATTTAAATCAACGATCAACAATTATAAGTTCTTTGACTTCATTGCATAATATTGAAGAAAAACATGTTTTAATATGCATTCAAATACATTTTTTTGAAATGCAAGTACAAAAAGTACATGTCATAGTTTTGCAAAATTGAATTACAAATACATGAAAATAAAACATCAATTAAAATTATTATACTTTCAAGTTGACAAAAACCTAATGTGTACATGGATATACTTTCAACTTTTCATATTCTAATCATATTCTATCAAAGTTTTAATGTAAAAAATTCTAGAAAATTTGAAGAACCCACCAATTTAACACATACTTTTCATCCATTTTTCTTATATTGAGATTCCTCAAACTATGTGTACAACTTATAATAAACTCAATGAAGTGCTATATGATTTCAAAATGAAATTTAAATACATTTTTAATGTTTTTAAAAAAAAATTTAATGTTGAAAAGAGACTGTTTTTGAAATTAAGATTGTTTAAGCCTACATTTTTGGCATATTTTATCATGCTTGGACCCTTTAATTGGCATGTTTTCATTTGGGTTGAACATGCGAATAACTCCTTCAAGAACAATAGGTCTATTTGAACAAAGCATGCCATTTTGTACATATGCTTATTTGTTGGGATTAATGAAATCCACGAGTTGATGAAAACAAATTGTGTTCAATACTATGTCGACATAATAGGGATGAATTAAGATACTTTCAAACATGTTCAAAATTCATGGTCATGTGATAATTATTGTGATAAGTTGTCCCAAATGTCATAACATTAATGTCCAAGCTAAATGTAGGCATTAAATGTTTCAATTGAGCATGACTAGTGGGGTTGAATTGGTGAGGTTTTGTCACAACCCCACTTTGAGGGAAGTGTGAGGTCACCACTCACACTCTCGAAAATGGGACTTGGGAGTCCTCTAGGACTCCCAAAAACTCAGAGCGCGATTGCAGGGGTCAAAACACATCACATTGAGGCATTCTTTATATTGTTGAAAAGGTCTTGAAATGTAAATGTCCAAAATGGCCTCACATGAGCCATTTGGACATCTATAGCACAAGTTATGGTCGAAAGAAGGGCCGAGAGTCAAACTGGCAATTTGACTCCTGACCACTAAAAGTCGAGAATCGACCCAATCCTGATTCATATAGGTGAAATGCAACATACCGTTGGAAAGCTCTCAACGAGAGCTACAACTTTGATTTAGACCTCGTCCCAATCCAAGCTCAGAGCAAGAAGTTATGAACGCCCAAAGTCCTGGGAGTCCAAACCGGGACAGTTTCAAGATTCCACTTTGGGAGTCCCGAGAAAAAGAACCATTTGGATGCAAATGCGGCAGAGAGCTGCAAAGAATACTATATGGGGGAAGGTGGTGGCTTTTCCCCGAGTTTGGGCCGTGGTGAGTCAAGTGAGTCCAAGGTCGCCCGTGGCTTGTCCCAACACTGAAAGTGTGCAGAATGAGTTCTAACCAACTTGTTGGTTGGATTTAAATGCAGGACCAAATAACTAAGTAAGCTTGTCCCTTTTCCTAGTCTAATCCTCGAGCTTTCAGCACACCCTTCTCACCCCCTTTTAGTGCTGGAAGCTGGGAGCGTGCCCCAAGTCCCAGAAATTTCGCAACTTGAATGACTTAACACTAACTAGGGACTTGGGAGCGCGTTAAGTTCCATGTTGATATATAAAAAGGGAATTGTAATAGGCTTGTAACAAGTAAATGATGGGGGTGGCATGGTGTGTCTAGTTCATCAAAATATAATTATTATGGGATAGGGTCAGACATGAAAAGGCATGCATGCACACATGCCATATGCTTGGACACTTCATTAAGAGTTAACATCTAGTATTTTACATGAATGCTAGTTGTGAATTATAAATGTTGCTTACATTAGTCACATTTCTTCGAAACCTATAATGACATGGGTCATTAAATATGTACAAAAGTTTGGAATGAAAATGCATATATTGTGCTACTTGTGGAAACCAAACTAGTACTATAAATGGCATCTATTATGTTGGTTAACTAAAAAAAACATTATGTGAGGAATTCTTGCACACCTTCACCATTAAAATATGCACTCACAAAAAAAACCGGTTGGAAGTGGAACTACTATGTAGTTGTAGTTCTAACAAGTAAGGCGATTTAAGGTAAGTAATGAAATTCACTAAGGATCTAATGCATTGTGTCCAATTTGAAGATACAAAGACATTGTGAGATAATCATAACTCACCATGATGGAATATGAAGGAGCCGTATGTTGATGTTCAATCCAATGTCACGCTTGATGGTTGGAACCCTTCCGTTCCATTTGTCATAACATCTACATATAACATCCTAATCTAACATGCATTGAATTTTTGGAAAGCTAATATAAAAGGAGCCATGTTACAAAATCTCATTAGTTCTTATTTTTTATTTTTATTTTTAGATCAAGAGTTAAGCTTGAACTAGAAACCACTTTGCTTAGATTGAAGGAAAAAATAAACAATTCAACCCCCTCTACTTCCAACAAGTGTAGCTCCCTTACAACAACCTCGATGATGCTGAATTTTGAGGAGAACCTTCTACACCTCTCAAACTAATACTAATTTAAATTTGACACAAATCCAAGGGTGGATTTGGGAGGAACAATTTATTGAAATAAAAATCCAGAGGCCTTGTCATGGAAATCTTTCCATGAACTCCATTACAACACCCTTTACTTCCAACCAGTGTAGCTCCATGACCGCAAACCTGATGATGCTGAAAATTGGGGAGAACCTTCTACACCTTCCAAACTAAAACTGATTTCATTTTGACACAAATCCAACGGTGGATTTGGGAGCAACAACTAATTGAACCAAAAATCCAGAGGCTTTGCTACAAGTACTTGTTACACACAACTTCCTTCCATGTTTGATTTTTCATACACCTTTTCCATGAACACCTCTCCACACATAAGAACTAAAAATTCTTCTTCACACCTCCTCCTCTTTCTTTCTTTCCCACATACACATAATATCCTTTCCTTTTGTAAGCCTCCATGACCTTCCTTGAGCTTGTTCCCCTTGTCCAATGAAAACTTTGAAATCCTTTGGTCCAATCAATGGCCTCCTCATCCTTCTAGAGCCAATGAGAATTGAGAATAAATTGCCATCCAATTGAGTTTAGGACGAGAATTCTTGGGCCCAATGAGACACAAGAAATATTCCATCCTTCAATCAAATAGGATGACAATCTTCATGACTAATGGGATTGGAGGATTCATCCCTTCCTTTATCTTGGATATCTTGATGAGGTCTCTTGGGCTTGATCCTTATCCTTTCCGTCCGTTGACCTTCACATCCTACTTCTTCATCCTAATTACTTCAAGTAACTAACTACTAGGATAATTTATCGGTAGTAACTAGTAACGTCCTTGAATTCTTATTGACTAATTCAATGCTTGAACTAACATTCCCGTGTACCATTTACTCTTTTGATATTCCCTACCTATTTATTTTACCATGCACTAGTTAACTATGTAGTACATAGTAAATTAGAATTAAAATTTGCACCACAAAAAACCCCCACATACTTCTAGATCCATTGTCGAAATTAGGGTTTGATGAATCCATTAGATTTAGGATGTTCGAGTTTTCATGAGGTTTTGCCACCATTCCCACACCTTACGCCTACCCTAATTTGTTAAATAAAAAGGCTTCGACCCTTTCTGAACGCAAATACCACATTGTTTGTACTACCTTCTTGGTTTTTGTTGATGCAGGTGAGAACTAATCATGGCAGATGATGTTGCTATGCCTTCGAATCCTCAAGTTGCACTAGTAGAATAGGAAGAGCTTGAAGAAGTACCACTCGACGTGATTATTTTTCAACGGCCGTGCGAAGAAGAACCACCCAGGCGAGTGGTGCGCACTCGAGTCGATCGTTCGGCATGGGATCATCGATTGTTTCCTAACCCACATGCTTTAGCAATCTATTTAGAATTCGTTCTTGCTCATGGAGCCGCACGAAAAAGGTTTGAAGAGTGTCAATGCGAAGATGATGATGTCCATCTCCATTGTTGAACGTGGGTTCCTGGTGATGGCCATTATCGTTGGCTACGAGGGCCAATCAACCCCCTTCCCATGGAGCACCGAGCCGAGTACCTCACTCGCACCATTCGTCGCATTCTAAATTTTTTGTAATTGTGATCTATCCTTTAAGTCGGTTATAAAGTTGTATTAGGTACCTGAAGTTACTTAGGCGAAAATGTTAATACTTAAGTTTGATTTGATTCTATTTAGAAATTTGATATAAGTGAAACTAAATAAAGATGTATTAGGACTACATCCTTAAAATCTCACAAGTGCATCATTAGTGCTTGAAGATTTTTCTATAGACTAATTTAACCTTGTCATGGCGAAATGTTATTGTTAATTATGGGCTTGTATTCCCTATATATCAATAAATCATATCTAATTCTACATCCCCTTTCCTTTCTCTACAACATAAAAGGGATAATGTACTTTAAAATGTTTACTAGGTGCTTAACTGATTAAACGCTACATCAACTGAAATAACGAAGTATTATATGCCTAGAAATATCACAAAAGTTAATTCAACTATTAATAATCAATACTTGGAGGCTTATAAGCATTCAAATCATTAATACTAAGGAAAATCATGGAACTAAAGTTTAACTAATTGTTGAACTATAATCCATGGCTCACTCATTCCTTTGCATGTGTTCATGTTCAATTGCTCACTGTACAAATATTTTATTTCAACAATTAATGTTGATGTACATGTTCAAATGATAAGTAACCAACATTAAAATACATAACATAGATCATTATATTCAAGTAGCTTGGGTTGACTTTTCCACTAGTTAGTTCCACCTTGGCTTGTGAAAATGCTGACAACAGTAAAAACTTTGGGTGCATTCCACCCAAGTGAATAGCTAGTGGGTTCAATGCCCATAAAAAATCCACTATGTACACAAGTGGGTGAAAGTTTGGTGGAAATGGTCCACCAAACTTTGAGTTGACAAGCTCCTTTCCATTTGGATGGGTTTGCGTGGAATTGAAAAGTGGATTGGGGATAGGTTTATAGTAGTGATTGTTCTTCTTTTCCTCTTTTCCTTCTTATATACATTAATGTATTTAATTAATTGTAGACTAAATTGTTAATTTTGGACATTTCTAACTTGATGGTTAGGATCAAGTTTTCTATTGAATTTGAAACAAAACATTAGAAACATCTATTAGTTGGATCATCTAGCAAGAAAAAAAAATATTAATATCTATTATTGCGTCATATGGTGATTCCTAAATCAAAATTTCAGTCCAAATTTCCAATTTCCAAGTGGTCATTTGTTAATTTTGGACTTTTCAAAAGTTCAAAATTAACAAAATACATTTTGAAAGGTCTTTCAAAATTTTTAAAAACAAGTAGACCATTTAAACATCCACTAGTTAGTATATACATCAATAGTTCCAAAATTCAAAAACTAACTACTTGTTATGCCAACTACTAGTTCTGTAAATTATCAATTAACTAACTATCTATTAACATGTCACTTAACGTGTTGTATGTCACTTGTGAGGGTAAATCATTTGTTGCAAAAACCTAGGTAACAAAAACCCTACATGTACATAATTTAGATCAATTATCTTGGATCTTTGTCTTGACATTATCAATGGAATCAAAATCTTATTTGTGTACAAAATTTAGATTAATTGTCTTGGATCTTTGTCTTGACATTATCAATGGTATCAAAACCCTATGTACACAAAATTTAAATCAATCATTTAAGATCTTCACCTTGACATTATCAATGGTATCAAAACCCTATGTACACAAAATTTAAATCAATCAT
>Ga0116231_10002696_pt1 | contig 37108 bp, 33 predicted proteins | sample S1TSphgellanicum_2_FD_89695 | JGI IMG/M metagenome (GOLD analysis project Ga0116231, IMG submission 89695) | Host-associated microbial communities from peat moss isolated from Minnesota, USA - S1T2_Fd - Sphagnum magellanicum MG | ecosystem: Host-associated > Plants > Peat moss > Unclassified...
AAACCCCCCCCCCCCCCCCACATAAAAAATAAAATTAAAAACCACCAAAATGATAAGAAGAAAAATTGAAGACTCTAGAATTTCAAAATACGAAAACAATTTTTTTTTAAAGTTCACAATAAGAAAGGCAAATACCCCCTCTTCCCTGTTGCAAAATTTCACACATTGTTTTTTTGAAAACTCACGAAATGGCAAGAAGAAAAATTGACGACTCCAAAACTTCAAAATAGTAAAATAAAAAAATGTTCAAAATTCATAAGAACAAAGAACCCTCCCCCCCTTTCACACCAAAAAGAGAAAATGAGGACCCCCCAAAATGACAAGAAAATTGAAGACCCTCAAAAATTAAAAAAACAAAAAATCCCTCAAAGTTCACAAAATAATTTTTTTTTGAAACAACGACCACAATAAAAATTAATGACCAGAACCATCACATGGAAGACAAAAGAGAAGGACAAAATGAAATTCAAAGACCCCATCCCCTTGTAAAAATAAATAAATGAAGACCCCCAAAATGAGAAGAAAATAATTGAAAATTCATGAATTTAAAAAAAAAACAAAACAAAAAATTCGACTTGTTCACAAGATCAAAGCCAAAGACCCCCAAACTTGACATTTAAAAAAAAAACCCCCTCAAATTGCCCAAAGTTGAAAAAATAAAATTGAAGACCTATTAACTACCAAAAGTTTACAAAAATTTGAAGAAAACAAAATGGAGGACTCTAAAAGTTGATAAGAACAAAATTAAAGAACCTCAAGTTCATCAAAAAAAAAAGAAAAGTCCTAAGTTCACAAAACAAATTGTGAAGATGTAATGAAATCAAATTTAAACAATTACACAATAATATATTGCAGATAAAGTGGTTCATTAATGTACATTGAAAGAGCTTCACAAGGAGTAAGAATGAGGGTGTGTGGGTTCAAGTCTTTTAGGCTACATAGGATATTGCCTATCAAAAGACAACCTTAGCCTATGGGGGGTTAGGTCGAGTAATTTTTTTTTCTCTGGCCAATGGGGTCAATTCATGTGAGAAAGAAAATTTCACAACATGTCCCTTTAGGTGAAATGTTTTTTCACAACCCCTTAAAGTGAAGTCACTTAAATGAATATTTTTCATGTCTAATGGGGTACCTCTAATCATTTTATTTTCATTGTTGATGGTGGGTCACTTCACCCTAATGGGGATCAATTCAAGTGATTTTTTTTTCACCCCCAATGGGGGCCATTTCAAGTCTTTTTTTCTCCGCCACCAATAGGGGGTCACTTCAAGTGACTTTTTTTCCCACCACTATTGGGAGATCACTTCACATGACTTTTTTTTCACTCCAAGGGGGGGGGGTTGTTTCAAAGGATTTTTCACTCCCAAGGGTTTTATTTCTTCACTTTTCTAGTTCATAGGTTCTGACTTTTCCCACTTTCTAGTTGTTAGGGTCATCATTTAGGGTTTCTTGTTATTATGGTCACCCAAGGTTTTTTAGGGTTTTATAAGGTGGCTACATAAGGTTCTTTCATTGAGTTATATTTCAATTTGCAACAATTAAATGACTTTTGGTTGGAAATTGTGACATTGAAAAATAATGGGTTTCAAATAAGGTTCATTTAGTCCTTTTGCAAACACATTTCTATGTTTTCATTCTTGTTATGCTCAAGTAAAAATTTTGTTTTGAGATCGTTAGACTTTGATTTGGTAAGGTCCAAACGGCAAAAGGAAATGAATGTCTAGTTCTTCCAATGGAAGACATTGATCATACAATTCACAATGTTGTCTTTGAATGTTTGGTTTTGAATGTTTATGGCAACGTGTTGATTTCATCTACATCTCCTTTTAAATTTGTGGCTTTCTCATATCTTCATGGATATGTCATTGAATTGTGGGTTCCACCACAATCAATGTCAACATAAGAAGAGGTTTGATCAAAAAGCATGTTAGGTTCATAAAAAAAGGTTTTTTTACGATTACAAAACTTCTATGTGAAGGCCAAAATAGATCATGACAAAGGAGATTTTGATTGGACAATTGAACTTTCCACAACCACAAAAGTGATAACCATTCCAACATTTGATCCTTGTGTGAAGTTGCATTTTCTACCAAAAAACACAATTCGTAGCTTTTCCCATTGCATGCTCCAATCCTTTGTTACAACCACCATTGTTTTTGTTGTTATTGGAATGTGTGGTGAGATTGATAGCCAATTTGGGCTATTAATTGCTAACGAAAGCAGTCCAAAAGACATTCAAACTATAAGTTTTTGAAAATCAAAATTAAAAAAAAACATTGCTTTTGGTTTCTTCCAACTTGAATTTATGGTGCATTTGTTTGGTTGTAGGTGAATTGTGATGTTTTGTTTTGTGCTAAGTTCCACAATTTGGCAAAATAGTTTCAAAAAAGAATACTTACATTTTGCAATGTGAAAAATATTACTTGTAGCAACAAAGGCAATGTGCATATGTTCACCATCATTTCATCCATCATTATTTAGTGCTATCAATTTCATTGCAAAAAAATTGAAAGAGGTCTTCAATATCCATATTAAACTTAATTGTGCCATAACTTGCAAGGTTAGTTTCATTTTATTATTTTTCATCATACTTTAATACGTTAGAATTGATCTATTTTAATTCTTTATAATTTTCTTACATTATAATATGATTTCTTATTTGAAATATTCAACTTTTTAACTCTTGATTTTTTGAATTAAGTTGATGGGTGTTTAACGGTCACAAATCCTTTTGTTCTGCCTTATAAACAAGTTGCTCCAAATGCAAACTTGGTGATATTTACTAATAACCCTCTAATGGGTGGCATTTCTACAATTTGTGTAAAGTTGTTAGAGCATGCGCTTTTGATATGCACATCAATACCACAATTGAGGTTGTTGATGGTTCACCATGCATTTCCCATGGCAAAACTCCTTGGTTGTTTCCCGTGTTCAAACTCCAAGAAAAGGATTTTATGGCAAAATATTATAGTGAAAAAGTGTTTATGATTGAGCTCCTTGGAGATTTGAAAGTTTTTGATACTTTCCACTTGAGTCCAATTGGGGAACTTGTTGGATACAATGAAAAATTCCAACCTGAAGAAGTTTTTGTAAAGGTTGTTGGAGATTCTTCTTAAGCTTGAACTTTATTGGGATTTTGCTTTCATTGAAATATTTTGTATTTTGCATGTAGTTCACTATTTTTGTATGTAGATAGGTCTTTATTACATATTGTAAGGCCACACCTTTAAAGTTTGAATATGACCATATTTTTCCCTTATTGTTGATTTTTTAGTTCATTTATGACTTTTACCGAAAAATTGACAAAAACATCCACATTTTTAATACCTATCACCATACCAACGTATCAACATCAACATACCACATACCACATATCACATACCCACATACCAACATACCACATATACTTCATTCCATATTATCTTTATTCTTTAAGGGTTTTTTTCTTTGCCCCAATATTTGTGTTGGCCAATATTCCATTATCTTATCCAAAAATTATACCATTACTAGAATTCAAAAGTATTTTGTGAAATTGAAGTCTCCAAATTAATGGCATTTTAGTGAATGGTGCATTTGGTGATGTATCAACTAGTTAGTAGTGGGCCATTGCCCCTTTTTTTTCTTTTTTTTTCAAGGACTACTTAGCTAACATTGTGGACTAGGCTTCTTTTTTCTTTTTTCCCCTCAACATCTTCCCTTTTCTTTTTCTTGGTTTTGCTTCACACATTAGTTAATTAACATTTAAGTAGTTTCCTAGCAACTAATTTAAAACTTTATTTTGGGTTTGTCATTGTATTATTTTGTTGAAAAACATTAAGCTTCTCCCATTAAACAAGTTACATAAATACAAGAATATTTTTATTTTCCTTTATTTTCTATTAACCTCATAATGAACATTGATCTTGTCCTTCATGGTCACCATCTTCAATGAATTCAAAAGTGTCCTTTTGTACATGGTGATTGTTTGTTTGATTCTTTAGCATTTTTACTTCATTATTCCCAAACTTCACCAACTCCAAACTGAATGCATGACCCATTTTGCACAATCCCTTCAACAACCCATTAACCCCCAAATTTAAGATTAATTGATATTCATTTCAATGTTTTTTTATTGTATGAAGATCATGGTATAAATTCTTTACAAACCTATATTCAAAAAATGAGCATAAGTGTCAATTTTGGAGGTTTATGGGGTGATAATTGTGCCACATTTTGTTTGACAAATTATTTACATAGGCCCATCCATGTTTGGTCAAAAAAAATTGTGTGATATGCTTTTGAATGGGTGATGATTTCATAAGCAATAGCACATTACAATTACTTTATCATGATGACATGGTAAATGCTAGAAATGGGCATTATGAACCAATCACTTTTTACAATGCCTCATGGGAAATAGACCAAAACATGTTACCACAAACAAAACAAAACATACCAACCAACCAACAACACTGTCCATTTAACAATGAGGTCAAAAATGATCTCTATCTTTGTATGGAATTGATGATAATATGCACCCACAAAACAAAAATATGAAGTATCACATGAAAATGTGATTGAAAAACCTAAACATTCCCATTGGAAACCCATGCACAATGAACAATAAAAAAATTTAATGATTACGTTTCCATCTTCCACTTTAAAAGATATAGCAAAAAAATTTCTTATCAACAATTCCTCTTAAAATTAAGATTCATTAAAGTATATTCTCATTTACATCACCTTCGTAAAAAAATGTAAATCTTGTAAAAAATATTAACTCTTGTTTAAACAACATAGAAACATCAACAAATACAAATGATGGACTTAATGACATTCCACAAACACATTCTCTTGAACAACATTCACATGAAAATCCACAATTTAACATATTGACATGCAATAACCCTATGGAACCATTGCACATTGAACAACCATTTTCAACTATTAATGTTCATAATACATTGACTTCAAATATAATACATGAATTTTTTTTGATAACATCGAAAAATCCTTCACCTCATTGTGATAAATATTATAAACAATTATTGGATACACCCATTCATCCATGTGTGTGTTGTCATTGATTGTGCTTTAAAAAACAAACAAGAAAAATATTAAAATCCATGATTCAAAATATTCTTTACATGTTCCACCTCAAGAAAAAAATTCATTATTGTGTAAAAGTTGTTATTCTTTTTTTAATAAAAATAAAACCCTAAAATTTTTAATTCCTACAAATATTAGATTGAATAATGACGTAGATTCTATAAAAAAACTAAATGAGTTAGGAAATGATTAGTATCACTTCATTTAACATTTGCTCAAATTTGGCAACTCCAAGGTTATGGACAATATAACATAAAAGGAAATATCATAAATGTTCAATTTAATATCAATATTACTTCGTCTTCCTCATGATGAAACAACATGTCTATCATTAAAAAGAAGAATGGAATATAAATCACCATATTTAATAGGTATTATCCATCCGAACCTCATTATGTTAGCATTACATGATCTTCTCAACACACCATTATATGAAAATTATGGAATAACAATTCATCCACACATTAAAAGAAAAACCCCATTTTTCAATTTGTTTTAGGCGATTAAAAGTGTTTTTTGCGATAAAAAATAGTCGCAAAAAACACTTTTAATCAACTGAAACAAGTCAAAAAATGGGGTTTTTCTTCTAATGATGTTGGCTTGATATGTTCACATTATCAATGCAAACCAATATTAACGTTTCTTGTGATGCAGATGATGATGAGTCATGTGACCATAATAATGAAAACATATTTGAAGAGGAACAAGAAGACATATTAACAAATACAATGGTGCAAAACATTTTTTTTTGGAACAAATATATTATCATTTTGAAAATGCTGTAATTGTGGCATTAGGCTACGATTTCAAACCATTGGGCCTTTTTCAATTTCCCATTGTGAAGAAATGAACCTTCCTACATTGTTTTTTGGATAAACTTGTAGCAACCAAGGAATAAAAATGTCTTATCAAATGATTGCTCAATGGGAACTCTTACATAAAGATCATAATTTTGCCACACATATACCAATTTTTTTTAAAAAGCTATTAAAATATTTATTCATTCTATTATTTCATCATCTTGGGTGTGCATATGTAAAGGGAAACTCCTTGGACATCAACTTCAAGCATGTGATGTAATAAATAAACCAAATTTGGATGTTATTTTACATTTTAATTTAGGATATATATGGATTTTTCAAGACTATGTACTTCACTTGATTATTTAAATCGATTAACAAAATATGTAATGATTCAACAATTAGGTCCCCCAACATTTGTTGTTATGTTTACTAGTGTTAAAAGTAAATGGTTTCCTTTATTAAAATTTTTATATGATTTAAATAGTAAAAAATTAGGACTTCACACTCCTTTTAACAAATTAAAACCCAAACATGTTGTAGATCTTATACAATGTGACCCTATTACATGTGCACGATATTATGATCATTGTATGAGATTTTTTCATACATTGTGTATGAAAGATGATTCCATTTTTGAACATTTATTAGATTTTTTCTTTGTTATAAAATTTCAAAGTTGTGGAAGTCAACATGACCATGGACTTTTATGGGTTGTAAATGCACTAATTTATGATTTGGGTTTAAACAATGCAATTGAAAACTTTGTGAGCAAATATATATTGTGTGATAATAATAAACTAACACCCAATCCTCATTAGGCTCAAACACATTGTCACAAAAAGACTTGTAGGAAGAAAAATCAAGCCATTTGTTGATTTAATTTTCCATAGCCTCTAATGGAAAAACACAAATTCTTAAACCATTCCCAGTGGAATCTTTAACCCCTTCAAAAAACATATTTAAGTGAAATTAACAAAAGAATTTTTGAGGAATTTAATAAAATTGATTTACAAATAACATCTATGTCATTTAGTGCATTACTGAAATTGCTTTTTATAAATAAAGAGACATACATCAATGCATTATGAATGAAAGTTTAAAAAACAACAATTTTTTTACAAAGATTATGTAAAGACATACAAACAAATCCCTTTGGTATTCATGTTAGAAATCTTTGGCAAGTAAACACAAATGTTCAATTCATATTTGACCCTTATGTTACAGCTAATTATTGCACATTTTATCTAACAAAGATAGATAAAATAGTGACAAATGAGTTGAAAAATATAATATTAGTTGTAATGAAAACAAAATTGAAGCACATACTTGCATTCAAAATTTAGGAAATTGTTTTTTTAATGTTCAACAAATGTCGACACAACTAGTTTCATATATTGTTTATACCATTGTACCATGCATCTACAACATTTAAATTCATTAATACATGCCCATTACAAGAATGTGCATTTGTATTAAAAAATGTTGCATCATTAAATACACGTCCTTTGGATTTTACAAATATTATGTGTTCATCAATCATTGATAAATACATCAAAAGGCCTAACTATTTATCTAACATTTCTCTCATTGAATTTGTTGTGAATTATAACATTGTAAATCTTAGGGAAAACAAGAAAAAACTCATATAATTCATTATGTGCATTATAATGAACATTAAGACCCAGAAAATTATTAAAGAGAACAATTATTATTATTTATTCCTTTCTTTGATAATGAACATATTCTCAAAGGTGACCATTCCACATGGAACGTGTCATATAACATGCATGAAATACAAATGAATTTATTAAATAAAAAATTTATATATAATTTTAATAATAATAATGCATACACAACAAATTGGGAAAACATAAAAACACAAGCTTTTGAATTAGCAACAAAAAATGACATTAACATATGGATGGATAAATTTCTTAATGCAGATATTGGGTTTTCTTCACAAAATATTGCACTAGTAGAAATTAACCAAAATGTAACCATTCCATTGATGATTACATGTGACTTGTAATCAATTCTAACTAGATTTGGGAATATTTGAAACTATAAGACCAAATTTCAACTATTTTGGCCATTTTCACAACTATGATGTAACTACTAGAAAAATTCATCCGATTGGTTGAATCAATTTTACGTTTATTTTCATCCATTGATAGGTTGATATGTCCCATTAATCGCAAAAGTCATCAAATTAGTTGCATCCTAAAGGTATTTTACAATGACATACAAGTGTATTTTAATGTATGTACTAAAATTATATATATAATATGCATATGTCTGCATATTATTCATATAATGAATTTCAAAATTAATATTTGAACTTTGAAATTTCTTATTCAAATTTGAAAAAAATAATTTGAATATGAAAAAAATAATTTAAATATAAAAGGCTTATTTGATCTAAAAATTGATATTTGAATTCTGAATTTTTAAATTTAAAATTCAAGAAACTATTTGACTTGAAAGTTCAAATTTGAACTCCAAATTATTATATTTAATTCACAAAATCAGTATTTCAACTTAGAAACTTATTAATTTAATCTTAAAATGGACATTTTAATTCAGAAAATTATTACTTGAGTTTTAAGGGTTTTTTCTACTAGGGTTATCCATAATAAATCATTTTTATAGATACTTATAAATGATTATGTTTATTAATTATAAGTTACACTACATAACTATTGTTATAACATAGATTTGTATATTATATAAATTATATTTTTATACTAAAAGAAATTAATTAATTAAATTAATTTTAATATATTTTTAAATCATTCTAATTATTTCAGATAAAAATTAATTAGTATGTGCATAATTATTTTCTAATTGAACATAATTATTCGCAATTTGTAATTTGAATTAAAATTTTGGAAAAATTATAAAGTATTTAAAATAATTATTTAACTTTTTTTAATTTTACGAATTATTATATAATATTTTTATTTTAAAATTATGTGATTAATCATCTATGACAAATATTTTATGGTAATTTTACAGTAATTATGAAAATTAATGTTGCATTTAACAAATTATTTTATTTATAGTTAATAATTACCAAGAGAAAAAATATTAATTAATGTACAATAATTTTTACAAAAATAAATGAAATAATATAGTAAGAAATGTAATTAGTTGACTATTATTATTTTAAAAATTTGTGTAAAAATCTACTTTGTAATAACAATTGTTAGTTCATTAGTTAAAATTTAAAAAATAAATATGAAAAAAAAATTGATTTAAAATTATAACAATTAAATTAATTTTACATTACTTATATTATTTATAATTCGATCAGATTCTGAAAAATTGTGATGCGACTTTCTGTCCTTTTACTCCTAATTCTATGAGGTGATTATACTTGAAAATATATATGCTATAGATGAAAGGAAAAAAATACAAGTGTATTTTTAGATGTTAAGTTGCACTTGTAGTTAAAACCATATAGCTTGTTTCCTATGCATGATTCACAATTTAGAATTGATAGATTTATCTTCCAAGCTCTAAATCCTATAATTTTATGTTAAATAGTCATTCGTTCAAACCAACTTTTAAGGATTCAACACCTAGTTCAACCTGGCTGCGACTACTAGTCATTTAAAATATTATTCTTATCACATATGTTATTCAAATTGAACTTGTTTTAGCTCATTAGAAGACTAATTATAAGGCGCATCTACTTACCAAATTATAAGTTCTGCACCCAAATTAGTAAGAAGTTATGCGACCAATCCCAAGAGGGTTTATGAAATTCCTTTAAAATTTCAAGTTCCCAACATTATCCTACTTATTTCTACTCTTTTGAAGTACCTAAAAAATCCAACCTAATCTCCCTCTTTCCACCATCTACTAAGATTCATCATCCTGCTCCTCCCTCTTCCAGGAAAAACAACACAAGAAAAAAAACCTCCTAAAAGCTCGTCTCCCCCAAGCTTTTCATGACCCTTCCTTGAATTTGTTTTCTTTGTCCAATGGAAGTTGTGGAAATTTTTCCTTTCAATCCATGGGCTTTTCATCCTTCAAGAACCAATGAGAATCGAGAATGATTCGCCCTTTAATGGAATTTAAGATGAGAATTTTTGTGCATGCTGAAATTCTAAAAGGGTTCCATCCTCTAATCAAATAAAATGATAATCTTCATGATTAATGGGAATTGAACGACTCATCATTTTCCTTATCTTGGATATCTTGATGAGGTTTTTGAATTCGATCTTTATCTATTCTATTCGTTTGACTTTCACATCTTACTTTTTCATCCTAATTATTTCAAGTAACTAACTACTAGGATAATTTATCAGTAGTAATAAGTAAACATCCTTGAGTTCCTATTTGACTAAACCAACTCAATGGTAGTAGTATCATTCCCACGTACCATTTATTCTTTTGATATCCCCTAATTATTTTTTACCGTGTATTAATTAGTTATGTAGTACATAGTAAAATGTAATTAAAATTTCCATCACAAAAACCCCCATGTATTTCTAGATCCATCGTTGAAATTAAGGCTTGACAAATCCATTAGAACTAGGATGTCTGGGTTTTCATGAAGTTTAGCCGTCACTGCCACACATTACGCCTATTGTCATTTGTTAAATAAAAGGCGTCAACCCCCTTTGAATGTAAGTACCAAATTATTCTGGCTACCCCTTTGGTTTTTGTTGATGCATGTGAAAATTTAGTCATGGCGGATGATGTTATTACACCTTTGAATCCTTTAGTTGCGCCAATAGAAGAGGAAGAACTTGTAGAAACACTGCTTGACATGAATATCTCCCAATGGTTGCACGACGAAAAATCGTCCCAAAGAATGGTGTGCACTCGAATCGATCATTTGACATGGGATCGTCGATTGTCTCTTAACTCACACACTTTAACGATCTACTTAGAGTTTGTTCTCGCTCGTGGAATTGTGCCAGAGAGGTTTGAAGAGTGTCAATGTGAAGATGATGATGTTTGTTTTCATTGTCGAACATGGGTTCCTGGTGATGGCCATTACCATTGGCTACAAGGCCCAATCAACCCCCTTTCCATGGAACATTGAACCGAATACCTAACTTGCACCATTTGTTGCATTCTGAATTTCCTGTAATTGTGATTTATTCTCTCTAAGTCATATGTTAAATTGTAATTCACTTAAGGTTACTTGGGTGGAAATGCTAAAATTTAAATTTGATTTCGATTCTATTAAGGGACCTGATAGAAGTGAAAATTGAGTAAAAGTGTATTAGAACTACATCATAGAAATCTTATAAACACATTATTAATGCCTGAAGATTATTCTAAAAAACTAATTTAATATTATCATGGTGAAATGTTAGTGTTAACCATGGGCTTGAAGATTGTTCTATCTCTATTATACTTTCCATTGACACCTTTTCCACTATTTCATGAATCTCAACATCCTTGGCACTCACTAAATATTATAAAAAGACCAATGTTTTGTTGAGCATCACGAATTTTGGTGTCTACTTCCACCCCCAACCCTCTAAATATTTTTCATTCTTAATTATGCAAATGAGGTCCTAAAATTATGGTTATCACCTTTTTGTTGAAGAAAGGAACTAACCCAACACCTTATTCACAAATATCGTATTTCGAAAAAGAAAACAACCCCCCCACGAACCATGCGCATTCATCATCCCTTATTCTAACATGAAGTTGCTAAAAACCCTTAATAACCTTATTACATTCAAATATCCTTGATGCAACTCTTAAAAATTGAAATTATCGCACACGGTTGTGTTGGTATGGCTCACAAAAATAATAAAATATTTGTAAATATTTTAGTTATTTAATTCTCTATGAGTTATGTATTAATAACTTGGGATAAAATTGATAGTTAGTTTGTTAAATATTAAGAAATTATTATTTATTTAAGTAATTGATAATGAAAACTAAATATTTATAATGTATAATTTAAAGTTTAAATATATATGGAAATTTAATTATTATTAATTAAATGATTATGTAATTATTTAGTGAATCATGTACTTGAATTGTTTATAAATTAAAAAAAACTAAGTAAATAAAACATGAAGAAAAATTTAAAGTTACAATTTAGTTTAAAAGGATGTTTTAACTTCAAAACTTATCCCATATTTTTTGTTTTCCATTCCCATTTTAAACATTATATAAACAAGGGGGTGTGGTCATCCGATTTCACATCAAGAAATTTGTGCACTTGGGATGAACTAATCAAAAGGTTCAACCCAAAACAAAAGAACAAATTATGCACAATTCTAAAGTACTTACCTCCCTAACCTACTTATTTACCTAAGCAGGTAGGTACTTAGTTTGACCTACCCACCTAGGTCAACCTATGTACCTACCTATTTAAATACCTACCTATATGACTATGGATTTAACTTAGGAACGTAGAACCTACTTACCTACCTTTTTACCTAAGTAGGTAGGTAGGTATGTAGCCTAGGTTTGTAAGCACCTACTTATGTACCTACCAACCTAATGATGAATTTGTAGTTGTTGACTTTTTTTCTAATCCAATACCCTTTGTCATTTGTAACTAATATATTGCATGAGACTTGTTTTAAGTGACTAAGGAGATTTGGTTGTAAAATGTCACTTGTAACTAAAATTTAGTTGCAAAGACCAATAAAAAATACATGTTTTTCTTTTAGTGTTTTGATTATACTAGAGTGGAACCATATAACATTTGTAATGAATACATTGTTAATCCATGTATAAGTGTCTTCACTATTCTTGATTCAACTAATATTGATGTTCAAGATCAAATTATGCCTACCCATGAATTCCATTCATTATTTTTAAAAATGAATAATGAACAACATCTTATATTTGATGATGTCATGTATAGGAAAAACCAAAATCCAAATGAACCAATTCATTTATTCATTAATGGAGGTGTTGCTATAGGTAAAACTTTCACATTAATGGTTTTAATTCAAACTTTGATACGTTTTTATAATATATATCCTCATTCAAACTCTTTAAAAAAGAAAATTTTGTTCATGGCATATACTGGAAAAACAACATTTAAAATTGATGGAATTACAATTCATTGAAGTATTTCTATACCACTTAATTATAAAGATTTACCATCATTAAGTTCAGAATGATTAAATAATTTAATTAAGAAATATGACCAATTACAATTAATAATATTATATGAAATTTCATTAATAGGGAAAATAATATTAAAATTTATTGATCTTCGATGAAGATCAATCAAACATATTCACACCAAATTCTTTGAAAATCTTGATTTAATTATCATTGGGGATTTTTATCAAGTTCAGTTAGTTCATGATGTAGCAGTTTTCAAAATTAATGCAAACAACATTGATAGTTTAGCTCCAAATTTTTGGATGGAAAAAAAAATGTTATGAATTGAAACAAGGCATGCGCCAAAGTGATGAACAATTCATTAACATCTTAAACCAATTTCAAACTACTGCACAATTGCAATCAAATGTGGATACCATAAATAATTAATGTTTTTGTACACCGCCAAATGATCCAAAATTTTCATATTTATTTTACACAAATGAAACAAAGCAAAAATATAATGAATTGGCTTTCTTTCGAATTGAAGAGGATGTATTCATATTGTGTGCATAAGATACACATCATGATACATGTCTTTAATCATTTCAATTACAAGATGATGCAAACTTCATAATAGGATTGCATTTAGAGGTTCAAGTAAAGAAAAATATGTTGGTCGAACTTTGTGTTGGAAATTATGCAACACATGATGGTCTTGTAAATGGTGTAGATGAAATATTGCAAGGGATCAACAAAAGTATTCAATTCACAAAAAGTCATATGGATATTATTTAATAATCCCAAATGTGGTCAACTCACAAAAATTAATAATGCACATTTGTATGAACATGAAATACATCCTACATGGACACTAATAAAACCCATATCCAAAGATATTCAAATTGGTTCAAATTCTTCTCATATTAAAACAAGAACACAATTTCCCATTCAATTGGTTGTAGCACACATTATACATTGAACACAAGTATTAACACTTGATTATTTAACATTTGATCCTATTTATGTGTATAAACATGGTTTGACATATACAACATTTTCTTTTGTTGAGAAAAAGGAAATTTTTTACCTTTTACAACCTTTGCAGATGAATTTTTTTCAAATTGATCCAAGTGTTACCATGTAGATGTGCCGATTGCAAACCATTGCATGATGGGATGTACTTGTCCCCAAACCACATACATTTCATGATTCACATGTATTAATTTATTTTCTCAACACTAAATCATTGCGTTGACATAAAATTCTTGTTTTTTTGGATAACAATCTCAAAACAACTCACATATTGTGCTTCAATGAAACACATTTCAACACATTAATGTCTAATAATACATCTTTGAACATTGATACAAGAACACATTCAATGATTAGTGTAAATGGTCAAAATGGTACAATGATTATATATGACAATTTCACAACCTTATCATCACATGAAACTTTTACATCGTTAGGGGCTACGTATATTGCAGCAACATTCAATGCAAATACAAGAAAGGCTATTCATATAATATCAATATGCATACCTTCAACATTATCCTTGTCAATGTTCATAATTCACATTCAAATTTTTTTGGATCTAATGCCAATTTCTTGTCCTATGATAATAATCGGTGATTTCAATATTGACAAGTTTGATCAAAATTCAACACAATCAATGAACTCCAAAGTTTTATAGACCAATATTCAATGGAACTTCAATTAAAAAAAATTACAACAATTTATGGATCCCATATTGATCACATATGGACAAATGCACCCATTCAACAATGCATGTTAGGAGTTATTGAAGCTTATTGGACCAACCATAAACCAATATATTTTGCATTCAAACTCCCAAATTATGTCCCACAATACCATCACATAGGTTAAAAACAAGTTTTTAAAAACAAATATTGATGATAATAAGAAAGCAAAATATTGATGAAAGGATAATGACCTACATATTTCATTTAATATAACACTTGCAATAATATTCTTGAATGTTAGGACAGAAACATTACACAGTTAGTGGCTTGTTCTACACAAATCGTCAAAACTGGACTTAAAAACCAAATGGCATATTTATCTTGTTAACCCAAAAGGAGAAAGTTTTTGCATACAATCTAGTTCCTCTGAACAATTTATAGATCAATTTTTGAAAACATAGTTGATTTGATTCGATTTGTCTTTTTAGTCATGATGTGACTTTTAATCCATCATACAACAATAACAAGACATAATATATGGCATTGAGTTGTGCATTGAGTAAGTGGAATTGTACTTGATTCTAAACCAATATGGCTTTGAAATTCTTTGGAAAACCACCATAATGGGAGGTTGAGTGTGTAAAGAGCCTGCTTCAAAATTGCACGGGAACTTTCATAAAATGAAAGCATGTTTTCTTTGAAACCAAGATTGAAACAACACTGGTCATGACTTTCATCTATGATTTTCATGTCCCAATTTTTGACAACTTATTGGTGCTTTGTTCATGGTTATACCTTAAACTAGGGTTAGTTTCCACATAGATGAAATGAATAATTAAAAGAAAAAAAATTGTTTATAAATTTGAAAATATTATTATTTCATGATCTACTATGATATCCTCATACGAGGAATGAAATTAATCAGATTATAAATTGTGCTAATTATGATGGTTTGCAACACCTCAACTTTGTATTTCAAAATAATTTTACAATGAAACTAACCTGAGGGTAAAGTATTGATTTTAATATGGTGGAGGCTTGGAGAATATTTTGTACCAATTCCTATTAGCACAAGGTTGACAAAATGTATTATCATCTTATGTTATGTCAATCTATACTTTGCATTCATATAACCACCTTGTCATGGGTTTGAAGATTAATCAAGCAAAACTCATCCAAAACTTTAAAATGTGTCCCTTAAATTGGGAAACCTTTTAACATGTACATCACTTGTTGGAATTAACAAACAATTGTTACATTGGGATTTAACCTTTTCCACATGAGAAGATCCAAAAAAATAGGAAGTTGAATTTTAAAAGACTTGCACATTCTACAAGTCTGTTGCATGTGATATGATCTATGTCTCCATTTGGATTTTGTTTAATTATTTTATGATTGTTAATGTCCCAAAAGATGCTCAAATTTTGATGGAAATTGTTTTCACTTGTGAGGAAGTGAGAAGATAGTTATTTTATAACTCAAAATTACTTGTTCCTCTAATTGTTTGACACACCCATGCAACGTCCACACTTAGTGGCACATTTGCTAATGTATTTGATTTATGCCGACTTATATAAATATCAAAATGACTGACAAATCTATAATGTATGATAATCATAAATGTCTATCCTTAAAACCTGAAAATGTATAAGGTAAATTTTTTAATGAATTCTTTTGTGAAAGGTAAGTCCGGACCGGTCTTTTTTTTCAGTTGAAAAATAGCCAAAAGGCGACACTAATTCCAAATTTGGAGAAAATTTCTTTTTTTCAAGAAAGAGTTGCTAGATTTTTGCCCCAAAAATATGATTGGGGTGTGTGTGTGTGTGGATGGAGAGGGGGAGGTTACCCAAAAAAATCTTGTTTTTTCTTATAATTATCTGCCCCTATATTTCAAGGTAAAAGGAGGCAGAGTTTTTTTAAAAATAAAGTAATGAGATATAAACGTAGCAAAAATATTTATTTATTTTTAAATTGCGCTCTTTTTAAATTACAAATGGAGCTACCTAAAGTGAAAGGCATGACATTTCGTATAGCATACTTACAATCTATAATTACTATGTAATTTCATAATGCAAAAGTATAGTCAGTTAAGTGCCGCCACAGTTCTGTCATGCAGAGCAGTTTTTGCTCTTTTTTTGGGCGAGAAGGCACCAAAAGGTGACACAGTTTTCTGGAAACGAAACATTCTGTTGCAAATTCCCTGTTTTTGAAAAACAATTCGCCTAAAAGGGACAAAGCGACAGAAAACTGTTTTTTTAGGGTGTCGCCACATTTATGTCTACTGGCTAGATTTTTAAAGAGTTCCTTGAAATAATGTCACCGATTAAGCCGGAATCTGCCGAGGGATGCTCGCCACCCTGGCTCCACCATCAGGAAATTGCAAAAATAAACACTGGGTCGCTGGATTCTGGGACTCTGAACCAGCTCTTCCACTTTGAAGGCTTGGATTAAATCATTTAATACCTATACGCCTCAAATTATTTAGATGTCAACTCAGGGTACAATTGTGAAAATTTCTTGAATATTTTCACTGCAGGGCATTGTTTGTCAATTTTGTGACGCTGCCGCACTGGTAGATTTAGCCACGTTTGGTTATAAAACACTTATGAAAGTAGAAATTTATTATAATCTTTTTATATCTTGACTACTTGCTTGAACAATGGGCAGAAAATGGCGATTTATAAATTTGGGTCTTCAGATTATTTTAGAAATTTCTGAAAACTGAATATTCGAGAAAAAATTTCGCATTTATTTAGCCAAGTGGTGAGAATTCGCCAAAAAGAAACGCTGCTCACTGATGGATTAGACAAGAAAATCAGTCAATTGCTGGTAGATGAGCATGGGAATTGCCGCCTACTTGCCCCCTCCACATACCAATGAACTCCCTGCTAATACTGCCCTTGGGCCTTCACTGGAGCCCCTGGGCCTTCACTGGAGGGGCTCCCTATTGCCTTTGAGGAGAAACTCCCGCACTATTCCGTCCTGTTAAAGATTATTGCAAGTCTTATTTTCATCAACACTGAACCTTTCATCGAAGCAGGCCTTACCTATGTATAAACAGTCAAGGTATTTTCCTATGTAGCTACTTAAATGTAGGACCTATTTTACAGAATCTAACTCCGTGAAGGTTCATCAACCACTGAGTCGGTAAGGGGCATCCAGTGGGTGGTGCGCTGGTGCCAAAGGGTTATATTAAAAAAAAAAAAAGAGTTAAAATCAAGTGCTTTTTGAGATTTTCAATAGCCATAATTCGACCAAAATTTAAGAAAAATCGCAAGATTTCTATATATGGTTCAAGTAGCTAGCCAAAGATACAGAATGACGATTGAAGTATTTACTTTCATATCTAAATCGTAGCCAAAATTTGGCTAAATTTTCCTGTGGATCATTGCCACTTTGGCTACATCACAAAATTGGAAAAAAATCACTGGCTGGGCAGCCTGGTACTTAGGTGCTGCACTGCTGGTTCACTCTGGCCCTTTGAAAGCAAAGCTATAGTGGCCATCAAACTAATGATGTAACAGTTATGCCATACTATTTATGAGTAGTTGGTTCAGCGTTTAGGAGTTAGCTGTCTCGGTTATAATTACAAGACCCATCATCACGTGTTCATAGTTGGACACGAAGTTATTACTGCTGTGCGACTTGTCCTGCATCTTCAAGTTTCAACCGTGTATGCTCTAACTACTCAGTACTCACATGCGTGCAGCCCCGTGCCTACCATATCTCTTTCACCAACCTTGGCGCAACAATAAACTTGCCAGGGCCGTTCCTAGGGGAAGTGAGAAAAACGCGCACTGAGGGAGGAAGGAAGCAATGCTGGGACTCTGAATGTCAAGGCGTTATCGAAGAGACTGTAGACACTGTAACAGGTCGGGAGAAGAATCGGACTGTTGTTGTTGTTGTATAAGAAGAGACCCAAACGAGAGTGTTGGCTCACGATAGTTACACATCGTCGGTTCAAAAGAAGTGGTTTTTGTTTTTCTTTACTTGGATTTCTTGCTCTACATTACAATACGTGTTTTTTGGTTGCTCTGCGGAATATTAATCTAGGAGGAAAGTGGAGTGTTTGAGACTCGAAGTCTTCTGGAGAATTCCAGGTTGCCTATCTTTGCAGGTATGCGAACACCTATTTATAGTGTAGTCCTCTCAGACAATGGCTAGCAAAAATGCTGCAAGAATTCATTCCACGGTATCTTATTATAGGATTGGTAGACACATAGTGTAGAGAACACGATTTTGGTTGGTGTTCAGGATCGACAAGACTCGTCTATTTATAAGCAAATGTCTCTCTCCCATTGTCAGGTCTGCCAATGCACACGAGTCGTGGGGGTTTTGAGGGATTGGGGGAAGTTGAAGACGCAAAAACCTAGAGGGACGTAATGCAGTTTTCTGGAGGGCTCTCCAATCATATGCACACCCCTCCGTAGAGTTCATCTCCTGTGTAAGTTGTTTGAGGGTCTTCTCTAACTTGGTGTGGAGTCAAGCTGTCAGAAGTTCTTGGATCCACTGTAGTCTTAAAAAAATTCAAAACTTACAGCAGCCCATATGGTAGTTTTGTGATACAAAATTTTGGAAACTCCCCACATATCCGTTGCATCAATTGTTTGATTTTGCACCATCTGTTTCAGATTTTTCACATGCAAAGTATACAGCCTGCAGTATTCTGGATGCATTTGCATGCTAGCCCATTCCAGTTAGTTCTTGGTTGAGTTTGAGGTCAAGTATGTTTTGCCCAGACTTCTTTCCATCTAGGACCTTCAACTCACTGGTCTGTTCTTTTTGGAAGTTCTCACTCATGAATGACATTCTCTCACATTCAGCTGATGCTCCCCTGTATTGTGCTCCCTTTGAGGGTAAGTGAATTTCTACAGTCTTTTGGGCCATATTGCCAATGATTGAGGATCCAATGTTGCACTACATTTTCTCCAAGAGAAGAAGCTAATGCAGTTGTTGATCTGTGCTGTTCTTGTCATGGTAGTCAGCTAGTTCTACTGGCTGCAGATGCAGGTTTAAAACCCAAATCAACCAAAACTCATTTATTAGTGTTTCTCAGTCAATTGTTGTGACCCAGTGCAGGATTTTATACAAGTGTGAAAATGGGGCTGCCAAGTTTTGAGGTCAGAATTAGGAAGCATTCAATGGTGCCACCTTGTGAGCCCACACCCCAGAGGACACTTTGGAACTCAAATGTGGACCTTGTCATCCCACGGATACACACTCAGAGTGTCTATTTCTACCTGAATGATGCCAGGAGCCCTGATTTTTTGAAGCATGAGATCCTTGTTGAAGCTTTGGGGAAGACATTGGTGCCATTTTACCCAATGGCTGGAAGGCTGAAGAAAGGGGATAAAGGCCGGATGGAAATTGATTGCAATGCAGCAGGGGTTTTGCTTGTGGAGGCAGAAGCAGATGCTAAGATTTCTGAGTTTGGTGAGTTTGCTCCAGATCCAAGGTTCCGCCAATTGGTGCCACAGATTGATTACTCTCGTGATATCTCATCATATCCTCTACTTGTTCTCCAGGTGGGTTCTCCTTCTCTGTTTCATCTTTACAAAGCATTCAGCTTGATGTAGAGACCTAAAATCTCAATCTGGTTTTTCCCTCAACTTTTAACTTAAGTTTTCAATACCATGAAAGCTATGACTACTATTGTTTGCAGAAAATAGAACTGTATTAAAAACTGCACAATAGATTTTTCAAACCACACATACCTTTAGACAAATATCTACAATGCATTCATAGTGTGAAGCTTGAGAGACAGTTGTACTATACTTTCTGTACCAAAGGGAGTCTAAGAATCAAATGAGTTAGTTTATGTTTCCCAATCACCCTTTCAAATGTGATATAACTGAGCTTGGGGCTATTGAAGCTGCAAAGTATTGACAAAAAGTCATTTGTCTATGTAGATAACGTTCTTCAAGTGTGGGGGTGCATCATTGGGAGTCGGCATGCAGCATCACATTGCAGATGGCATGGCAGGAATCCATTGTATAAACACATGGTCAGAAATGGCCAGAGGAATTCCTCTTAAAGTGCAACCATTCATTGACCGCACTCTGCTGAAGGCAAGGTCTCCCCCAACACCCAAATTCCATCACATTGAATACCAGCCCCCACCTCGCCTTATCAGTACGGAGGCAGATACAGATGCCACCAATGGAGCATTTATTACACAGGAGTCATTGAACTACACAACTCATGACAAGAGAAATGGCACAACAAATGGAACTACAAATGGCTCAGCAAAGTGCACAGAAATAGATGTTACTGACCATATGAAAAATGGAAGTTTTGAAGTCACAGAACTCCCAATGGTGGAACTCCCAATGGCAGTGAGGGTTTTCAAGTTTACAAAGGAGCAAATAGGAACTTTGAAGTCTATGGCAACTGATGAGCAAAAGAAGATCACGTATAGCAGCTATGAAATGCTTTCAGGCCATATCTGGAAATGTGTGACTCAAGCCCGCAAACTCCATGGGTCTCAAGAAACAAAGCTTTTCATTGCTACTGATGGCCGTTCACGCCTCATCCCTCCACTACCCAAAGGCTACTTTGGAAATGTGATTTTCACAGCAACCCCTATGAGCACAGCCAATGAGTTGGTTGACAAACCCTTGACATATGCTGCAGGCAAGGTGAGCTTCAGTGATGATGACGCATTGAATGGCTCTTTTATGTCAATTTTTTTGGGTTTCAAATGCCTTGAACAAGGATGAAATGAAATGTCTAACCACCAGAAGTAGATGATCTGGAAAGCCTGAAAGTTCTGTCTAGATAGTGTGGTGATTTCTGGACTGTTGCTAATCCACATAAGCATTTCTATATCAGGTATGTTCTATCCTTTCACCCCAATCCTGGACCATTTTGTTTGCATCCTCTTTTTAACGCCAGTGGGGATTTGCAAGGTATTGTTCATCCTTTCTCACATGGATAGATTTGAAATGCAAGCAATTCCTAGAACCTGAAAATTCCTATTGACCATCATTCTGTCAATTTGCAGATCCATGATGCAGTGGCAAGAATGGATGATGAGTATTTGCGGTCAGCATTGGACTACTTGGAGTTGCAGCCAGATTTGTCAAAGCTAGTGCGAGGTGCGAGCCACTTTGGGTCCCCAAATTTGGGCATAACAAGCTGGGCACGGATGCCGGTTTATGATTGTGACTTTGGATGGGGGAGACCAATATTTATGGGGCCTGCCATCATAGCTTTTGAAGGCTTGGCATTCATTTTGTCAAGCCCAAATGGTGATGGGAGTTTGACACTGTCCTTGGGCTTGAGATCTGACCACATGAAAACTTTTGCAAAAATGGTTACAGCCATTTAATGTCCTCACATGATCTGTGTACATAGTAAGTATTGGGTTTCAAGTCATCCGAATCACCTTAGAAACTGGGCTCCTAATACTCATACACCATAGAGTCTGTTGTTTGACAGGAAAACAGCCAGGAAGAATGCATTGTAGTGTTTGTAATGGTTTCAAACCTACATTGGTGCTTCTGCTGCATCCTTGTCTAGGTTGTTGATAAAAGTGCCAGTATATGCATTTCAATTATGGGCTTGAACGCCCTAGGCAATATAACCTCAGAAGATTATGACTGACAATTACTACAACTGCATATGACAGATGAGAGTAAACTTTGTGTATAGGGTCTTTTATAAATCTAGGTACATCTAGTTTACCATACATGCCACTTTTGTACCTGTTTGTGTAATGGACCAACCTGGCATTTTTGGTGTGTGAACAATGAATGGACACTAGAATCTGTCATGATCTGGCTTGTCATGTTTCAAATTTCAGATGACATAGTGTATGCCATACTTTGCAAGAACTTCATAACTTGCATATTTTTGTAGAATGGGTTATGCTTTTACCTTCTTTCTAATGTCCTGGACCCAATTTCTCACATGATTAAGAAATGTGGGATTGAAGGTAATGTGCATCTTGTAGCACACAACTTCCCACATCTGCCTGCCAAGTACGATACTGCTTACAGCAGACTTTCTGAACAAGAACTTTTGACAGAAAAATTCCAGGCCATGTTGTTTTGTTTAGGTGCTAAGATTGTTAGCAATTGACATTGGGATCAATTGGGCCGTCCATTTGAAGGCACAGTTTCAGTATTGGTGTAATTACTAGGAGTTTCTGTAAACAGGCATTCTGTTATCTCTGTTACAGGTAAACTCCCAGTTGAACTGAGAATAAATAAGCAAGTAGACAATCCAGAGTGAATCCAGAGTGCAGAATATTGAAGAAAGGAGTCTCTGTTATAAGTAGGTGCTCTCCCAGTTGAACCAAAAACAAGCATGCAAAGAATCCAGGGTTTGGAATTTTGAAGAAAGGGTGCTCTTCAGGTCAAAGAGTGAAAGCTTAAAATCTTGGAGGTTTCCTAGAAGTCAAACTTTGTATGTCTCTATAATTCTGCAATCATGGCTCTCCATAAGGCTTAGAAAAGCTTAAGTTGTCTTAAGTTGTCCAAGGAAAAAGTGTGCATGCTGATCTTATATGCCTCATTGGATTCTATAAATTTCATCCACAAACAGCTGCTATTCATTCAAAACAATTAAAAATGTATCCATGTTCACTTTTCATCTCTGATGGTAATTTATGAAATGGTTGAAAAGCATCTTCAAATGCTAAGCTGTATGGAATCTTCATTGGGCCATAGTTAATAAGGTTGTTTTCAAAGTCATTTCATTCCCAATGAAGCCATATGATCCTTGGTATATTATATGCTTTTTACACAAATAGATTGACACACAACAATTTCATTTTGATACACCTAAAATGTGAAGTTCCTACCACAAACATGGGAGTCCAAGATTTTGAACGTGTGTACACCTGAAAATGAACTTGAGTATGAGTCACATCAAAGCCCAAATATGAAAATATGATATACTATCTTAACAAAAGGAGGAGAATTTAAACGCTTTAAACTATCAATTATGAAAGGAAAGGTTTTTGTGCGTTGGAATTAAGTGATCACATTTTTGACATATCCTATTGTGGCACAAGAATTGACAACAAGGTAACACAAAATCCATGTTTGAGAATACAAAATTATCGATGAAAATAAGAAAATTGCATGCCATTCAAACTCATGACATGACATTTTATGGTGTGCCATTAGTGATCACATAGCTCATAAATCAAAATGCTAGTCTTGAAGTGGAAATTAGTGTTGGGTGGGTATTTGATTTTTTGAATATTAGTGGGGTGTAGGCTTTTGCAAAATAAAAAATTGAAAAACCACAAGGCTTTTTAAAAAAAAACAAAAAGAACTATTGGGGGTAGGTGTTTAATTTTATTTTTTTAGGGTATGGATGGGGTTGGGCATTTCATTATTTTCTAAGGTGGGTATTTGCAATGTTTTTTGACAAATATCTTGTCAAATACCCTAGTAAAGCTATCACCTAGTTTTCTACCAAATATCTAGTCTTAGATCCAAGTTCCTAGTTTTCTGAATTGAGAACCAAATGAAACAAACATTTATAAACAAATTTACATAGTAACATTGTACATAATCCAACATTGTGTGGAAAAGAATGGATCCATAGCCACTTGCATAGGAAAGGCTAGATCACTAAAAAAAATGCAAAATGCCATGTTCCATGAAGTTTTATCGAACTTGATTCACAACTTCAAAGCATGAAAGGTTGAGTGTTTTGTGTTTTCTTAAACAAACATCATTATTTTTGCATAATGGCAAAAAAGATGAAGTGATCCTAAATCAAAATAGGTAGTTTGTTTTCTACCTAGAAACCTCGATAATTGTGCATGTCGGAGTCATTGCATAAAAGTATCACCATGGTAAATTGTAAATAACAAGCAGAACATCAACACCATCAACTACTACAGCTATTGAAATATGATCAACTATTACATCTACCATGGTTGTATCACAACCTGGACATACTATTTCATGATGTTTCAAATCACCATCAAATTTGTAGTGTCTATAAACAAAGGTGCCAAATGAATTGGTTTGCAGGTAATAATACATCACCATCAAATTTCTAGTTTCCACAAACTTGGAAACATGGAAACACTTGCAAATTTCACACAACACAACCCTAATGAATGCATTTTCACATTTTATAACTAACCCTTAACCCCTAGAAGCAAACATATTTCTACAAAAACAAAATAAACCCCTAATAAAAATCTAGAACAATGTTTTACCTTTGTTGGGCATTGAGGCAACTAAATGGTATCACAACTTTTTTGAACTCCTCATGTTTCATGTCATCATCAAATTAAGCCTCAAGCTCTTGCATCAAGTCATGTTTTATTTCAAGATGTTTGCAATGGCCAATGCATAGATTTGATGACCAATTTTATTGACAAATTTTAATTTCTCCATATTCTCAATTTGAAGATGACATATGCCTAGAATGATGTGAAGATCCCAACAATGGAAAAAAACCTCTTAGTTTCAACTTGGGAGGTTGGGATTCCCAAAATGTGTTTTTGCCAACTTTGCAATGGTTGAAAATTTATAAAATTTTGTTTGCCACCAATTCAGGGCACACTTATAATCCATGTCAATGCAATAATGGCAAATTCTATTGAACTTTCTTGACACAAGGTGTTTCAATGTGTTTGGATTTGTTTTAGTGGCGTGAAAAAATTTCCTAGGAATTCATTTGTGATATAAGCACCTAAAGGCACCTCAATTGCATTTGGCATTAGGTATAAACATACTAGAAGTGAACCACTTTAAGCAAAAAATGATGACATATAACAATTATGACAATGTACAAGGAATTTTTTCTTGGTGACAATCTTTCAATCACAATATTAAATTCAAGTAATTTTTTTTGGAATGTGCATGACAACCTTTTGTAACTCAAAGTTCATTTTTAATCAAAATATACTTTGATCCAATAGTCAAATCAAGAGTATTGGGTACATTCAATGATGTACATGTTGTATATAACATGTAATTTTTTACAACCAAAAGGTGTCATATTGGGTCACATGTTCCATTAACAAGGGAAAAAAATGGAAAAAAAGATTATGCCCACTTCAACAATCTTCCTTTTTTTCATTTGACATGTTCCTTTCATTAAAATATTCATTAATAAGATTTTTATGGCTTACTAACATTGAAAAATCATGTTTTTGACCAAAGTACTTAAACAAAAATAATAATTAAAAAAAAATTGATGGATTATCTTTTATTATATCATTTTCATTTTTCACCTTTAAAAGCTTCATACAAAAAATATATAAATTCAGTTTTGAAATATATATTTCATTTTTTGTACTATATGACAAATATTATTTTGGTCCAAATATATGAATCACATATAAAAATTTCATCTTTTGTTGAATTTTTTGAAAAAATAATTAAGTCAAGTTATAAACTTCTTAAATCTCCTCTAAGTTTAGAATATTGGCATCAAGTTTGGTGTACACGTCTTGTCAAAATTTTGAAACTCAAAAAATTGTACTCCATGTCAACAATTTTGGGGACTTTAATATCCTTATGCCCCATTAGTGATTTGTGAAACTCAACCAACAAAGACAATAACAATTGTGGGTCATAACCAATAACCAATTTTGTTGCATTCTCATGACCTACATATGATGTGACTAGACACATACTCTTAAACCTTGGATTTAACATGAACACCAACACTTGGTCACCACTTCATGCAAATTTGCAACTTTTCCAACTCTACATCAAAAGTAACTGCATTTTGATCAAGCAAATTATCAAGGATAGTTTGATGTGCAAGTTCATTGCAAAGCTCATGACATGTGGAAATGATAAATTGCAAGGTGTTTCAAAGCAACCAATGTCCATGACTTGGATTCATCACACACACAATTATTATGGGTGACAACACTTTATTGACAATCTCACATATTGCCCAATTGCTTAAAGATGGAATACAACTTTGTAGCATCATTGTTTGCCAAGAATAACATAATGCAATCACTAAGTGGAAAAAAAATCAAAGCATCTTGAAACAATAAAACCCATATTCATCACACACCCCATTATTATGGGTGACAACACTTTGATGTTAACCTCACATATTCCCCAACTACTTGGAGATGGTACATGGCTTTACAACACCATTGTTTGTTGAAAATAACATAATGCAATTGCTAAGTGGAAAATATTGAAGGCATCTTGAAATAGTAAAACTTGACTTGCAAACTTGCAATAGAAAACAACAAACTCAACCCAACTATAGAAACTAAAAAAAGTTACAAACATCTTCATTCATGTGTAGAAAAAATAGAAAACACAACATAATAAAAAATAAAATAAAAGCGGAAAAAACAAAAGAAACAAAAAAAAAGGAAGCAAGAAGGAAATCCTATTCACCTAGTTTTCATGGACATGTTCAATGTTTTGGGCTTCAACCCAAAATCTATAAATGTTTTCTTTGCTAAATTTGTTAGGTTAAATAATACATTTTTTGATGTTGGTTTGAGCAAATTTGATAGATGCATAATTGAATCCTAGAGCTATTTTACCATCCGTAGTTGTATATTAGTAGACTTTTGAAAGTGCATGTCCCAAGCAAGCTCCATCAAAAGGTTCAAACATCTCCAAACCATTACAAGAAATGATAAAATTTAGGGTAGATGCACATGTTTGCAAATTAGCCCTTTCATCCTTTACATATGCCACAACTTTTGAGTAAGAGAAAACTTGTTAAATAACTATTGGAGTTGTAGAGCCATAGTTATAGTAGTAATATTATATACATCAAATAATCCAATTTTTACATGCTTGGGCTCCCAATTCTTCAAAATGAAATTTAAAACCATCAAAGACATTGTCTGCTCCTTTCAACATCCAAAGATCAAAGGTACATTTTCCTAATGCACAAGTGGGCAAGATCATGCTAAGGGTACGAAAAATGATTATTTAACTCTCAAAGGACAACATCTTGGGATTTTAATCAAACAAAAATTAATTTTGATGTTAAGTATTGGTCATCATAATTGTATCATCTTAGACTATAACATTCAATCTAACATCCTTGAAAATATAATCAAATTTCAAACAAATGTTCATGTTTTTAAGAGTCTTTCAAAAAGTCTTGCATTTCTAGTGTTCTAAAACAATAGTAAGTTGTAACTTGTAAGGAATCGTAAGGAATGGAATTTTTTATTAAAATTGCATGAATTAGATATGTAATATAAAGTCCATGGCACGTGCTATTATGTTTGATGGTATTGTGGTGCATAACATCATGCATATCAATATTTTTTAGAAATTTATTCACATGCAAAAAACTATGATTTTGGGGTTCAAATAAAAGGAATAAAAGATGACATCTTTTAGCAATATTTTTCTTTCAAAGTCATACTAAATTTTTATTGGGACATGCTTAATTAAAAATTTGGAAACATTATATGCCAAGGTAGGAATAATGATATTCATGTAAGTAGAATTTTTTTATGGAACTCGGCAAGATTGTTATGTAAAATAGATTAACTTGCATTAAGGTTCATCTAGACTATCTATTTTAACTTTGTAATTTAGGTCAATTTTTATGATCTATAGGTTTGTCTAGTCAATCATGTCTATATTTGATCTTGATTATTAATATGAAATGAAATTAATTTGTCCATAGGGTTTTGGAGGTGCATTTTTCATGCACAAACTTTTTAAAATGCAAATTCATTGATTAGTTTGGGTGCAATAGTGCATCTTAAAGTTGAAAGATTGGTGATAGGTTTGTGGGACACATGTTATAGTGCTTGGAGGTTTTTTTGTTGAAGTTCAACCAAAGTGTCATCATTGTAAGTTTCCTATGTTTCATCATTGTGATTCTAAGCTATTGTTATTAATTTTCTAAAAATATTCTTGTTCATGATGGTCTTTAGGACATTTCAAGGCTATTGTTCAATGGTTCCAAACTACCTTCCAATTTAATTCTAGTGCAACCTAAATCTAAGATTGTGTTGGAGTTTCCCCCTTGGTTTTACATGTAGATAGATTGTCCATAGCCACAGGAGATATGATGAGAGTTGTTGAAGGATGTGCAAATGGTAATATTTAGGTCAAAACAAGTGGATTCTACTTTCAAAGACTCTACATTATGTGTGCATCACAATGGATTGACATTCAAAACATATGTTGCAATTGTTGGGTGGTGGATTTTATGTGGTGAAAACAACAAACAACTTCACAATATTTCCAAGGTTTAGGGTGTATTTCATTTAAATGCTTGTTTTCCATGTTCATGGTTGCTTTGGTTTAAAGATGTTAGTCACTTCCCACTTGTTTGCGGTGAAAACACATTAAGCCCTTCACAAATTGTAGTGCAAGTATAATCTTTTTACAATTAATTTATTTGGTAGCATATGGACATCAAATCTTGAATTATTTTTTCTTGTTTATTGTATATTTGATTAATTTTAGACTTAAGCTAATCATATATTTAAAAAATTCAACTAACATGAAGTATATGGAGTATATTTGTGACAAAATAATACCCATCACAAAGTTTTAAATTTGCATATATATATATATATATATATATATATTTCAAAACTAAGGTTGTGTGTGGAATTTTTGAGTGATTTTTTTATGGTTAATGATATTGATATACATCAATAAAATCTAGTAGCATTTAGAAGTTTAAAGTTTTTTGGATGAAATTCCATTCAAAGGGTGTATATTTTTGGCATTTTTAGTAATAAAAACATAATAATATCCTCTTTTCAAGAAAAAAAACCACTACCACATGAAGGAGGAAGAGATTTTATGGTTGGGTGTTACATTCTTTTTTCTTTTTTCTTTTGTTTGGTAATGTTCCATGAATCACAAACATGAGACCCTATGGCCATTGAAAAAATGTGAGTTGTATATTGTATGTACATTGATTTTATTCAATCCTTTTCATTTAATTATTGGATCTAGATTAATTTTGAATCAAAATGAACTTTAAGTTCCAAAATGTTGTGATTTGTTGCTTATGTTAAGGATAACAAAAGGATGCCACATTGCCATCAAAATTTCAATTTATTTCATATTACAATACTTGTTATATCATTACTACAAAATGTGGGTGTAGTTCACTAGTCCCCATTCATTAAACCAGTGAATTCACTATGTCCCCATTAGGTCCCATTTATTATAACCAATGAATTCACTCAAAACCTAGTGAAATCACTTGGTGTACAAGGACAACTTCTGTTGTAGTATATACACCATTTTTTTGGGTGAAAAGTGGGTCACCCTTAGTGTGGTTTCACCCTTTGTCTTGTTTTCAATGGTCATGGTTGCTTTGGTTTGAAGACATTATCCACTACCATTAAGGTTTGTTTTGTTTTCCATGTTCATGGTTGCTTTGGTTTGAAGATGTTAACCATTACCAAGGTTTGTCAAATGATTGATTCTTATATGTGGTAAATTGTGTAGAACTTTTAGCATACAACATCATTTTAGAACTTCAAATGTGGGGCTTGGGAGATTGTAGGCTATGGAAGCTTTCTATTTGAATGATTTTGATTCAAAGCATGAATTTTTCTAGTAATCATGTCATGGCCCATTATGGGCAAGGAAAGATATTTGAGAAAAAACTAAAGAATGTTTAGTTGTAAAGGTAAATTAAAAAACACACAAAAATGGCAAGATAATCAAGATTTGCATAGAAGGATTCAAGAAAACATTTGGTTGGAGTAGTTAAGGAATGTTCAGTTAGAGCAAAAAATTGAGAATTAAATGAATGTTCCATTGGAACAATAAGAGAATGTTCATGTGGAACAATAAACTGAGCAATATGAAAATGTTTCATTGGAACAACGTGAATGTTTAGGTGTAACAACAAATTAAGCAATAAGAGAATGTTCCATTATAACAATGGAAGAATATTCAAGTGGAGCAAGAAATTAAGTAATAAAGTCAAAGCATGATCAAGTATACATTTGATGATCCTTGGACACCAATTTTTTAAAAAAAAGTAGATTAATGTTCAAATTTTTTTTTGCTAACTATCTGTTTTTTAGGGTTTGAAAAACACCTAGGGGTTAGGAGGTAGAGTGTTCTCCTGCCTTTAAGGTTTTGAAAGTCTTGCAAACATAGGGGAACAAAACACCCATGGGGCAAGGGTTAGCTGCCACTGCCATTATTGTCGAACTCCTAACATGATCTCTTGGCACTTTGACCCAACCTTTGTGCATGCTTTACTATTGCCAAGCTTGCACTTTAGGTTTGAGTTTCCACAGAACTTTGAACATATGATTTATTTGGAGTTTTGTTAACTTGAGTTTTTTACATAATCATGATAGTTTGTGCAAAGTTTCAAATAGTGATTTGTTGAAGCTTATAATTTTTTTTCACCTTCTTAGTGCATAAGTTCATTGTTTGTCTTTCATTATGGCATTTTTTATTTTGAAGAGAGAACCATTGGATTTGGAGTTCATGAAAATGTGAGAGATGATTTGGTGAATAAGAAGGAATTTTTTTTTTCAAAGGGTGAGCCATATTCTAAGTCGATCGAATGGGAAGTGTCTAACGTTGCAAATAGGCTAGGCTTATATCCTGAAGGTTTGAATTCCTACAAGATCACAATGTCTGTAGTGGCTCTTAAAGGACTCATCTTTGTTTTTGGAACTAGGCAACAAAATGGATGGAAAGTAAGTGTTAGTGAATTCTTGACTGAAGAGGACTATGAAACATTTTGCAAGTTGTATGAAGATGTCTATGCCCATCCTCCTCGAAATGGAGACTACTCGGCTATTTTTTAACATGATTAGTTGGCCCAATGTAAGGATGTTCAAGTGAATTCCTTTGTTTATCAACCACCTCCAACCACTACTAGAAATCCTGTTGTTTGCAACCAGTCACTATGCAACTAGCATGCAATTAGTTGTCGTTTGTAACTATCTCGGTCATGTTTACAACTATAAATTTGGTATTGTATAAATTTTCAACCATATGGTTGTGTGTGCAACTAAATGTGTACAACATGGACACGTGTCATAAAAATGATGGTCTAAACTTATACATACTTAATTTATTATACTTAATATATCTACATAGGCTATGTATAATAATATTATGTGTCTCTAATATTAAGGTTAATCACATGTTAACTTATGCTAACCTAAACTAACCTAAGCTAAAATAACCATGGCTAAACTAACCTAGGCTAAATAAATTAAAAAATTAAACTAACCATGATTAGATTAAATTAGGCTAAAACTAACCATGGCTAAATTTATTAGGCTAAAATAATTATGGCTAAATTGAATTATGTTAAATTAACTATGGCTAAATTAAGTTACGCCAAATAATAATGGATAAATTATTTATGGTTAAAATAAATTAAACTACATTATTTATGGTTAAAATACATATGGCTAAATTAAATTAGGCCAAACTAATTATGGTTAAATTAAGTTAGGCTAGATTATTTATGGCTAAAAAAATATGGCTAAAATTAAGTTAGGCCAAACTAATTATGGCTAAATTAAGTTAGGCCAAATTAATTATGGTTAAATTAAGTTAGAATAAATTATTTATGGCTAAAATAAATTAACATGAAATAAATATGGCTAAATTAAATTAAGGCAAACCAATTATGGCTAAATTAAGTTAGGAAAAAATATTTATGGCTAAAATAAATTAACATGAAATAAATATGGCTAAATTAAATTAATCCAAACCAATTATGGCTAAATTAAGTTAGGCTAAAATATTTATGGCTAAACTAAATTAAACTAAAACTAACAATGGCTAAATTAATTATGTTTAAATTAAAATATAATAAATTAAATTAAAATAAATTAAATTAAACCATGATTTAAATATATATTACAAGTTTTTAAATTTTATTTGTCAAATATATTTAAATATTTGTTTTGGCAAATAAAATTATTTTATTTTATTTTATTGGAATCTTTTCCAGAAAATGTAAATTTGATTAAACAAAAACATTATTCATATTCAATTAATATGATAATTTAAAAATTTATTATAAATATTCATAATTATCAATTAATATTATTATAATTATAATGATAATCAATTATATATATAATATAATATAATATCAATAGGTATTATATATTTAAGTTCTATTATTTATGTTAAAATATTAATGTAAATAGGCTACACAAATTAACCTCCAAGTACACAAACATCTTAAGCTAATTACTAGTTTGAACTATATAATAATGTTAAAATCATATTTTCATTGAGTAATCATAATTATTAAAAATATTCTGCAATCATCTTTGAAGTGTAAAAGAAGAAGGAGTAATGAAAAATTAACAAGAAAAATAAGTTTTCCAAGTTATAAAACGTGTTTTTATATTTTATTTAGACCCTTCCTACTTTCAAACCTCATAAATTTCTTATTTCTTATTCATTTTAAATGATTGAAAATGCTATAGGAGCACCATCTAAAGTTCTAATTAAGTTCTACAAATTATGTTTGAGCTTTAATAGCGAAAAAACAACATAAAAGGGACTTTCTGGGTGTTTAATAATCGGCCTTTGTAGTGCTAAATGGTTTTTATTCTGAGTTTTTGACCCCCTTTACTTTGGGGGGCCATAACTTTCTCATTTTTAATCTGTTTTTCATAATTTTTAGTGTGTTAGATGCGCCAAGAGGAGGGCTTCAAGTTTTGTTGGGACACTAGAAGCAAAAAAACCGTCCCCTAGCTGCTATACTGTAATACATTAGTTGGATCTAATGTGCAATTAAATTGGTTCATGAAGTTTGCAATGGAAGTTTTTATCCCATATCCTTTGGCTTCCAATTCTATTTGGCTCAGTTTATAACTAGGAGCAATAGTTTTATTGTAACCAAACACCAAATGCCATTGGGGATGAATAAATAAATAAAGTTTGACCTTTATGAAATGGTTAATCTTAAAAATAAAATTGGATTATTTTAATTTTACCTATATAGCCTAAACCTAGCTATGTTCAACCTACTTACATACTTAAATAAACCTACTTATCTAATAGGGTTAATAATTACCTACCTACCTAGGCACATGTGTCAACATCTTATTGGCCAAAAATTGGATGATTTAAATTTCATTAATTAATATTTTAAAATTAAAAAAATAGGTAGGCGTTAATTGCCACGTGTCATCATATAATTTTTGTTTTAAAATGACACGTGTCAAATGGTCAATGAACATTCCATGGTGTGCCATGTGTCATCATCTCAATGGCAGAAACTTTAATGATTAAGATTAATCTAATGAATTTTTAATTTTGAAAACACAAAAAATTTAAATAATGACACATGTCCACAAGCTAGTTGTCCAATATTTAAACATATGTCATATTTTTATTAGTTACATTGTAGTTGCAAGGAGAGTTGCAACAAGGTGCAACTACATTTGGATTGGTATGTATGGATGAACATGTATATTAACACCGTATATACATGTTGCATACGTAGTGTTGCATGCAACTGAATTTCATGTGCAACTTGTCTTATGTAACTACACAAATTTGCAGTTGCATGTGTCGCATGCAACTGAATTTTAGTTGCAAACAACAGTTGCAAAACCCAAAATTTCTAGTAGTGAACTATGAGTTGACTTGACCGAGTCACTATTGTTTGTCCTCTAGTAATTCCTTGTGTTTATCTTTAGCATCCTTCAAATTTCCATTAACTATGTGTACTACTTGATATTTGTCATCTTCATCTTCACATGCTTGTCTTTGTCTATGTGCAACTTGTAAACACTTTTTTGATTCCAAAATTGCCTAGTCCAAGCGTGTAAATTCATTTTCAAGAATGAAAAATATAGTGTCCTCCTCAACCAAGATGTCTTTGGAGCTATTCAATCTTGATTCAAATTCCAAGACTTTCTTTTGTAACTCAAGTTCCCTTATTGTTGACAATTACACAATATTCCCACATGAGCCAAGCTTATTTGTAAGTCTACTACTTGAACCTCCCAATTAGGTTGATTTGTGTTTTCCATACCTATATTTGTGTCTTCAACACTTGTTTGGTTTATAATATGATTATATTCATTTCCTATGTGATGCAATGTTGTTATATCATTCCATGTCTAGTTGATTTGAACCTCCTCCATCATCAAGTATACATTTGAGCCATCATCTTGTAGTTGATGTTTGTTTCTTTTAACTTCGTTAATATGCTTTCCCTTATAAATAGGGTCCCCCACAACATTGGAACTTCTAGTAATTCCTTTCCCATTTGTATGTTTGCCTCCTGTACCTTTTGATTTTGCCTTCCTTTCCATGTACATCCGGGTCCTCTTTTTGCACTTAGAAGATTGACATGTTTTGTGTGCTTGCAAACCTTGATATTCCACTTTGACTGCAAAAGCTACCTAACAAACCTTTTACCCCTTTTGTTCAACCAAGAGTCCCTTTGCAAATGACAAGTTAATTTCATTGTTAGTAATGACACCCTTTTGATATACTTTGGGCCATAATTCCTTAACATGATAAAACACCTTTAGGTCTGTGCATTGCTTTTTAAATTTGAAACCATGATTATTAAAGAATTTGATTCCCCAGACCTTCTCACATTCCTCCACACTAACATACTTAGGATCCCTATGCCCAAAAACTTAAATCCCTCAAATGGTAAACCGACCATTCTACTGAATTAATCAAAATTGAGCTCCTTGTTTTTTCCTTCATCCATGTTGCATACTATGCTATCAAAATACAACCAAAACTGCACAATTACAACTACAAAGCACAAGCAAAATATTCATCTACAAAACTAAGTTCCTACTTCTAGATATAATTAGACTAGGTGTATTTTGTGCCTTTTAAAATGTTAACAACTAAAAGTAAAATTGTTAATTATTTACAAAGTACTAGCTATCATTATTCATGTGTAGCATTTGTTAAGTTTCATGGAGTGATTTTTTATAATTGGTAACCAAAAAACCTACTATTAATTACCTCCATCAGTTATTCATGATAATTATTAATCATGCATGCACTAATTAGTTAGATAACTATCCACATGTGGCATGAGTGGGGTTTCAATAAATTACATGTACTATGAAAATAATGCTTCAAGATATCAATAGTCGATTGTTTGGAGAGGAATGGGATGGGAGTTGATTTAATTTAAAGATGGAATCCAATATGGGATAAGGGATTAAAGCATACATTCTCATGGCTTATCATTAAAGTGTTTTAATCTCCCAATAGTTTAAATAGGAGTAATAAATTATGATGGGACAAATAACAACTTGGACACCATCATAGAGGAGACATCACCCATTGTCCAAACTATTTGAAACTTGTGGTGCAATTTGGATGGGAAAAGGTTGTAGTTAAAGAAAAAATTGCAAAATGAACATTATATTGATAATTTCATAGATGAATATTGTAGTACCTTTACCATTTCAGCATAAATTAAATTATTTTTTATTTTTCCAAAATTTTGAAAAAATATTTATTAATTGTGTCGAAATTTTAATAAAATCAAAATTTCCACTATCAAGTTTGAACTACAAACCTCCAAGGACATGATACTTTAAACTAAAGTAGTCTAGACACACTAGATTGTTCCATAACATTGCAAAGATTATGTTTACTATTTTATATAACCATTACCTATCGAAAATTTCAGAATTAAAAAACTTAGTGCCGAAGTTAAAATTTAATTAATTATTCAATAGTCTACTACTGAAATGGTAAAGGCATTACGATAGTTGTAGAAAAGAGTAGGGTTCCCTTTACAAACATTTTTTCATACCCCAAACTGTATTAAATCAAGAATAACCAAACAAAGATGAAGAGATTTGAAAAAACTTAACCATTGAACATTGGGTTTTCTAATGCATTAGGCCCAACACTAGAATTTAATGTACACATAAGGTTGATGCATGGTAGGGTGGACCAATTTAGGAGTAACTCAGTCCATTTTTATGCTACCTATGTGTGATTAAAATTTCCATATTAATTTTTTATTGTTGAAATTATAAAGTGGGATCCATTTTTAAATAATAGACTTCGATATGTACATATTGCAATTGATTAGAAGTCAAAATTCATCAAATCATAAAAGTTATGTCTTTTGAAAATGAAAACCAATAGGTGTAATGCTACTAATAGTTTAGTGAATGGACTTTGGTTTCGTAGGGTGATGAAGTTCCAACCTTATTATGGACTTGGTTTTAGGTAGAAAATGTAGTAATGAAAGCAAAGTTGAAAGGATTTGCTTCATATCAAAGGGAATTACAAGCTACATGGACTTTTACTAATGCAAAATGTAAGTCATGATTCATGTTTTTTCAAAAGTACATATTTTATATATAATTACAACAGTGGTGTCTGTTTGTGCGTCCGACGACGGTTCCGCGTTTTAATTGACTGGCAGAACCAGCCCGGACAGTCGGATTCTGAGACCGGAAACCGGCCCGGACAGTCGGATTCTGCAAACTAAAAATCCCCCACAAAAAATCGTTTGTGCCTCTTGCCGCGTCGTGCGTGAAAACCAAGAGGCGGAATCTGCAATGCATGTATC
>Ga0116231_10002697_pt1 | contig 37101 bp, 24 predicted proteins | sample S1TSphgellanicum_2_FD_89695 | JGI IMG/M metagenome (GOLD analysis project Ga0116231, IMG submission 89695) | Host-associated microbial communities from peat moss isolated from Minnesota, USA - S1T2_Fd - Sphagnum magellanicum MG | ecosystem: Host-associated > Plants > Peat moss > Unclassified...
AAAAAAAAAAGTTTAACTAAGAGAAATAATTTTAACTAAGAAGATATATAGGTTTTGCCAAGGGATATAAGTTTAATCAAAAAATATAAGTTTAACCAAAACGAATATAGGTTTAGCCAAAAGATATAGGTTTTGTCAAAAGAGAGAAGTTTAGCTAGTAAAATATATAAGTTTAGCCAAGAAAAAATATAAGTTTAACCAATAAAAAATAAGAGTTTTGCCAAGGTAAGTAAAGGATTAATTGTTAGTTAGTAGGCAGGGCTAAGATTTAGGTCAATATAGTAGCTAGGCGGGTGGGTAGTATGGAGGTCAAGGTTGGGAAAAATATGGCAATGAAAAAAAAATGGTCAAAGGTGAGCAGCCAAAAAAGATTGACTGTGGTAGAATGTTGGTTCACGTAAGGTAAAAAGATGAATGAAAAAGAGGCGAATCATCCAGCCCATCCTATGGACAGAACGGCCAACTGGTGCAGTCATGGGGGCTGGTTCACTCTGGCCTGGGATGAATGCCGTTGTCCCCTGAGCCCATCTTGCCGACCCAGTAGGCAGCAGATACGGGTTGTAACCCGAGACCTTTCCGCCAATGGGGTGACGCCAGGCTGCCAATTTCTGGGAGGAACCGGTTATGAGTTAAAGAATGACTAGTGCGTTCGTGGATGAGAAGCCTCCTCATGGACGCTTTACATCCATCAGATAGGGTGGCCTTGGCATCCTGATGGATGTTTTGCATCCGAAAGGATGGTGTGGTAGAATCCCGTCTGCTGCGTCACACGCTTTTGTCTGGTCTTGGCGCTCTTGGAGCGTCGTCTTCAGGATTCTGGACGTCCAGACAATCCATTCTTCATTGCGGTGGCCCTTCCGATTTGCCTTCCGGTAGCCAAAGTTTGCACATCGATCTCGCCGCAAGCAAATTCCGTCCCCCAATTTCTTCAATTCCAGGAGTTACAGAATTAAATGTCTTTCAGTTGCTTGCGTTCTTCATAGATTGTAAGTAAGTAGTTAGTAGCCTTTTCTTTTTTTCAATTTCGCTTCGATTTGCTGGTTTTGTTTATGAGCTTCTTCCGAAAGAAAAATTGGAAAAAAAAAAAAAAAAAACACAAGTGATCTCAGGTCTGTCGAGTTTTGTGATTCCTACTCAGGCTGTTGTTGACGGGGATTTTCTTTTTCGTCAAGCTTGGGAACTGCCTGCAAGAGATCCATAATTCCAATCGGCCCTAGTGCGGGAGAAGAGGATACAGAGGGGCGGCGGCACCATGTTCCCCTTGAATTTTTGGAAGCCGAAGGAGGAGCAGCCGAACACTCTTTCAACACTCCATAAACTCGATGAGGTTTTCTGACGCGTCCCGAGGCTCCCTCACTCTCACTTCCTGTTACATTATTGCATTTTGATGTTTCAGTTTTGTTCGTTCTCTTGTGAATAGCGCGCAATGAGGGTTTCAGTTTCCTGAAATGATTTCTCATCTTTGAACGATGGCAAGTTGTGTGCAGACTTTGGAAATGTTGGAGAAGAAGGAGAAAGTGTTGCAGAGGAAAATAGCCACAGAAATAGAAAAGGCTCGGGATTTTACGAGAGCAAAGAATAAGAGAGGTATGAGTTTATTGCTTGTCAACGGAAGTTAGGGGACATGGCAGGCTTCTTTTAATCTCCGCACGTTGCGGGTCTGGTGTTACCAGATTAATGGCAAAGAGCTGTTGTGTCGTTTACTTTTTTTTGTCCTGTTCTCTGAGCAGCTGCAATCCAGTGCTTGAAGAGGAAGAAGCTATATGAAGTGCAAGTGGAGCAGCTTGGAAACTTCCAACTGCGGATCCATGATCAGGTGATCCTTCACCTAACATACTAACTGCTCTTTCAAGTTTTCTGATTCCCATGCTATGAACCCAGCAGTTATCGCACAATGGTGGTCCAACTGTGGGTTTGATCATAGTTAGGCGTTTCCACTAGTCTTTTTTTCTGTTTGGAACTGAACTTTACCTTTGTGCTTGGACTTATGTTGAAGGAAGGCAAAAGTTGGCAGACATGATTGCTGTGACTCAGAATTGTATGCTCTGTCACTTTGTAGATGATTATGCTGGAAGGTGCCAAAGCCACGACAGAGACAGTGGATGCACTTCGCAGTGGTGCTGCAGCTATGAAGGCCATTCACAAAGCCACGTAAGCCTATTCCTCAGTTCCCTTTTCAGAATTCTAATTATGTACCTGTCTGTGTGTTCTTTGTCTTTTGTTGACTATTAGAAGAAGATAACATCATGCTGGATGTGGATTCAAACATCATGTAAACTAGCAAAATTTAAAGGTAATGGTGTAATATATTTTGGGTAACATTCACAAAGTTAGGGACTCCCCCTTTTGTTGATGTATTTTCTTGTGTTTGGTCATAACTGACACAATACTCCTGTCCTATGTTTTGAGTGTGGATTTTTCTCCGCAATCTCATTGATGGGTACATTAGCAAATTTTAGAGGGGTTGAACAGATATGAGCTTGAAATCACATGACCTTTTTGCATGAAGTAGGAGCAGGAGTACTACTACACATGGGAGCCATCCCTCATTGTACACAGCTGAACTGTCTTTTGTGGTCTGCAGAAACATAGATGATGTGGATAAGACAATGGATGAGATCAATGAGCAGACAGAGAACATGAAGCAGATCCAGGAGGCATTGTCCACCCCCATTGGTGCAGCTGCTGATATAGATGAGGTCTTTGCACTGTCCCCTGCTTGCTCATCTCCTAAGGCTTTTATTCTGTGAGCTAGTTTGATCCACTTTTAAAAAGTTGGGTTGCTATCATATGTACTAGGTGTAGCAAAAAGTTCTGGATAAGTTGGATCTGCGAAGTATGAAATATTACATTTTTGTCTTGCCAAGGGTTTTAATGGACAGCTCGGTGTGTAGTTTTTGTGTTGCATCTGACTTTCACAGTGTGGCAATGCAGGATGAGCTGGAAGCTGAGCTGGAGGATCTTGAACAGGCAGAACTTGAAGAGCAGCTGCTTCAGCCATCTACTACTCAGCTCCCACCTGTTCCTGCACACAGTCGACCTGCTCAACTTCCTCCACAGAGAGCACCTCAGAAGTCTGCAGAGGATGATGAGATTGCAGCTCTTCAAGCTGAGATGGCATTGTAGTAGGAGATTCCGAATCATCTCACATTCTCAAGTAAACATCTGTTGACTGTCAGGATCAGCAACCCAGGTGTGGACAAAAGCAGGCTAAGTTAGAAATGGAACTTGCTTGGATTGCTTTGAAATTGCACTTGGATATGGAGGATATGTCCTCTTTTGTTCATCATGTCAAATATGGAGGACAAATCAACCCATCTCTTGACAGCTCCTAAGAGACAGAAGTGGAACATTTAAAGCCTTTCTATTGTACTATAGTGTAATGACTATTTCAGTGCTTTGCATGATCTGCTACTCCACCAGTCAGTGAGCAGATTGATGTACATTAATGGAGTGTTTCAAATCACTTGCATTTTTATGTACATGTTTATGCTTATTTCCCACTGAAGTGAGGATTTCTTTCAGCTTTAGAAAGAAAGATTGTGATTATGAATTAAAGTATCATACTATATTGCTTCAATCTTGAATTATTCTGGTGAACATAGGCTGACAATTAGTAGGTTTCTGGGGTTAGGAAGGACTGAAATAAGATCCAGAAATCAAGGACCTCGTGTCTTTGTGGTGTTTTGTGGCAAAGATACTATTTGCTTAGGATACTGCAATTTGGCACTCTTTACTGGAATCTGGAAACAGTTTTTGAGCAATGTGATTGAGTGAACAAAGTCCATTACAATCCCCAGTTCAGGGATCGGATTATTTGGTAGCTGCATGTCTATACTAGAAATGTGACTGTTTTTGGTATGCAGGTGTGTTGAGAGGAGTTTCAGCCAATGAGGCAGCATCCATGTGGTAAGTACTCCATCAACAAGAGCTTTCAATTTATATCTTTTGTTAAGCTTTTTCTTAAGTCCTCTATAGTTTATGTACTGTTTTGAGAGATGAATAGATTTTCTAAAGGTTCAATTTTAGTGTTTGAGGAAGTAGTTAATACTTCAGATTCTCTTCTACATGTTAGTGCATTCTTGTCTCATTGTTTTCCACATCCAAGAGGTAGATTACGCAGCTTTAGCATTCCTTTCCTTTCCTGCAGCTGTACAGTTTTTGTTCGAAATGTTGCCCCTGCTACAGTATGGACACTACTACTGCAGATATTATAATCATGCTGTAGACTAGGATCTCCATTCCTTTGAATATCATTTTCCTGGATGAAGTTTGCTTTCAGTTGGCTCATTTGATTCTCTGCGGTAATTGTTGATGCCAAGGGTGATGGGCATTCCAGGCACCTTGTTTGACCATCTTCTCAAATGCAGCCACTGGTGTCAAATCTGATGCTGATCTGCATCTGACCTCCAAGTTGCCCCTCCTTTCCATATGCTCATTGCCATAGCATATATGGTTTTTGATGTTGGAAGTCTAGGTTGAGACTGATAGTGCTTGAGAATTGGAGTGTTGGTACTCTGTGGAAGGTGTTTTTTCATCTTTCTGGGCTGCATCTTTCCTGCATCTAGATTGACAAGCCTACCTGATGAGGCCTGTTGCTGATTATATAGGTTCTTTCAGCTGCTAATTAACCTGCATATTAATCCACGTAGATGCAGGTAACTAAGGCAAAATGTAATACATGCAGTATGTGAGGAAACAGATCTTTAACTTAAAAATTTTAAATACGCTTCAACAAACATGAGAACAAGAACAAAAACAAAAACAAGGCTTGCATTTAAACCTGCATTGGGTGGTTATCTATTTTCATATAACCAGTGGTTCTATATTTATAGATGAAATGAAAGAACTGGACAATTTTTTTTAATTTAAAATAAAAAAATTCACTTCTCATGTGGGAAAAATAGTTGGTTAGCAAATGAACAATTTTGCAATGAGTAATAATTTTAAATTACATTTATTTTTATTTTTTTAAAGAATTATTTTAATGTCCTTAACAAGCTTATTTAAGTTTTAAACTTTTAACCCAACAAAGTCAAAACCAAATCAAAATCAATATCATATACAAGTCAAAGTTTCATAATGTTTTTTATTTAACTAGTCATAAGCATCCAAAATTTCTTGTTGCTCAAAAGAACCTCCAAACTTTCTCTAATTCAACTTCTCAAGTTGCTTCATACATACCATTTCTTCTAAAGAATTTAGGGATTTGTAGCGAACTCTAACGTCATGAGGCAAATTTTAAGTTTTAGCCCTAGTTGGTCCTTCCATTCATTGCTTTTTCAAGATTCAAAATGACGTTAGAAATTGATAAAGATGAGATTTTTTGAAACTTGTTATTTTCACTCTGCTCTTGTATATAGCTTCTCTTTTGAGGCTTTGATTATTGTAAAGTTGCAATTGGTCATAGCAGTATCTTCTTGCATTCAATTTGGGATATGGAAGACATTCTTTTCTCATTTAGATGTTGTGTTACAATTATCAATTTTAGAAAAATGAACACAAAGAAGCATTCTTTTGAACAATAGTGGTGGCATAGTGATTTGGGTTAATTTCTTTGTGTCTAGTTGTTTGGGTTCCTTGCCTGAAGATGGAGTATTGCAAGTTCTTCCAATTTGTGTTAAGCAAAGGGCTTCTATTCTCTAAACTAGAGGTCTAAGTTACTTTAAGAAAACTCAATATCCAACAAGACCACATGGTTGACCACATTGTCATATGGTCTAATTCATGTTTTTTCAATTGCTTGTGGCAGCCGACTATGGGTGTAAATAACATATTTCATTTTGAACCAACAACATTGGAGATTTATGAGGCACATGTTGAAGACTTCATTGGATCTACTCTACAAGGCTTCACTTCTTGCCTCTTTGAATTGATATTTTCATTGAACTCTAATGTGTAACTTATGCCCAATAGTTCAAGCACGCTTGCAACGGTGTTCATCTTGATTGGACAATGGGACAATTTAGCAATATCCATCCTAGTTGTTTATTTTAGCTTGTTTCAATTTTTTGTTTCCCTCAAAGAATGGTGTCTGCCTATAGACAAACAAGCATTGGGAAGATATTCACAACATGTTAAGGCCATCCTTTGAGCTTGGCATCATTCCCTTGGTTGTTTACAAAGTCATAAGAACATCCAAGCAATTCTCTCCTTTCCTTCATCTTAGTCGTTTTAGGTGATGTTGCAAAGTGGCAAGGGGCAGTCCTTCCTTTTGGTAGTCCTGTTATATCATCATGTTTGTTGTGAACTATAAGGCAATTCATGGATTGGGCAAGAAAGGAGGCGGGGGGGGGGGGGAGGGGTAAGGGGGGTGGTTGGATGGGGTCTCCTTGCATTGGTCTTTACAATGCTCATCATGTTACAAGGTAGCAAGGGTGGGAGCTAGTGTCTCCTTGTGTTGGTTCTCTTCATGTTCTTCATATTTGTTCTTGCCTTGTTGCAAGGTGGGGTGGTGCTTCTTTTCATTGGTTGTTTTGTGTTCATCATGTTGCACAAGGAGGGGAGGACACAAATATGGCTTAGGTGGGGTTCATCATTTGTATATATATAGTTTCAAAGATTAGAAATGATGATGTTGTTACATTGATTAAAACTAATGCATGGTCATTTATGCAAAACACCTTAAGCTTGCATGGGACCTTAAACATTAGAAACACCACTACATCAAAACATGGTTTTTATGATTAAGACTTTTTTCACTACTATCCGAACTTAATCATAGTAGTAAATGGCAAGCTTCTACACCATCTTGAAATAGATATAATTACATCATAAACTTTGCATCCCACAATTTGGTAATGGAAATCATGTAAAATGTGTTCTCAATGTTTTCATAGTTTTTACACACAAATGTTGTACATTTAAAACATGAACATGAAATATTTGTAAATAAAATGAAAAAAATAAATCCAACATGGATGAAAGATGTTAGATGAAAGATAAAAACAAAATAAAACAAGCCCCTCTAGGACATAACCACTATTTAATTTTCATTGCAATAAATGGTTATTTAAGTTAACATTGAAATTTTTGGATGAACTTGTACAACAATATTTGTGATGTATTGTGAGAACATTTCACAAAAATTGAAATGAATTTGATATGGAAAATCTAAAAGCACTTTTAAGACAATGTAACCACTATTTTTGTTGCTTAACGAACTTTTTAAAAATCTTGAAATGATTTTTAAATAAAATTTTTATGAATTTTTTTTTTATGTACACCTTTACATTTTAATGTAATGTAACATTTTTTGGATTCATAAAAATTTTAAATGTTTAAAATTTGATTTTTAAGCATATTTTGCAAAATATTCCAATATTATACATTGCTAAACATTTAATCTTTGTCTTGGATAGGCTCCTATTCCCTTATTTTTACCTTGAAAATCTTTCATCATATTTGTATGTGCATAATATATGTTTAAATGCACAACATTTATGTGAAAAAATTACAAACTTATGAAGATTTACAAATGTCACATGTGTTTCATTACCAAATCATGCACAATGCAAAGTTTGTGATGTAGGCTAGTTAAGTAAGTAAATAGTTAAGCTAGGAAGGTAACATAATAACTTACCTAACCTACCTACTTAACCTATGGGTAGTTGTAAGTAGTTGTAAGCTATAGGGGATGATTTTTAACAATTGAAAAGTCCATTTTGGACACAATTTAATGTTAAAAACATGTGTTTTGAGAACATCATCCTTTTCCCATGACAATTGAATCATCCAATTTATTTTTTTAAAGAAAAAAGATTCATTTAAATATTCTATACATCACAAAGAAAATTATATATATATCGTAAAAATATTCTAAAATGTTTTCCTAAAGGACTTTTGAAAGTTGAATCATTTTGTTGCCATTCAATAGTCCATTTAAATAACATTTTTATTGCCAATGTCACTTTAAATCACAATTTTAGCAAGCTAGTCCTCCACAACAATTTTTCAAAGTAGTAATTAACAACAATGAAAAATCAAAGTTCATTTGCACATAAAATATGTATTGTGACAAAATTGCATGAATTGTTTGAAGTCCATCATGTGGTCAATATAAAGAATTTGATTGTGATCCAACTTGGGTTTATTAGTATAACAATATTCCTCATAGAAGTGAGTAACATTTTACAATCTTATTAAACAAACATTAAGGACCATTTTAATCAATGTGAACAACATATTAAAAAACACCATGTGAAAAAAAATTAGGCACACAATAGCTTGCATTTATCCGTACTTACTTAACCTACCTACTTACCTACTTCCCTAACTTGGTTACCTACCTACTAGTAGTTTAAACAAGTTATGCAAGTAGTTAGCTAGGCTATGTAGTTAGGTAGGTAGTGAAGTTGGTCAATAGGTTATTTAAGTAACCTAGGTAGTTAAGCTAGGCTACCTAAATACGTTAGAATCATAATAATATGATGACAAAACATAAAATAATTTGTGTGAAATGTGTGGTGCAATGGTTAAGGATTCTTAGTCCTTCAATGTGAAGATGAGAGGTTCAAGTCTTCATATTTCTAACCTACAATGTGTGTATCCGCCTAGGTAGGCTAATTACATGACCTAGACATGTTAAGTTACTTAGCCTAGCCTAGAGGTTCCCTAAGTTAACTTGCAAAGGGTGTCTTTTAGTTTGTAGACATCTCAATACATTATTTATATACCCTCTAGAAAGGATGAAAAATTTTACATTTTCTTTTTAAAACTTAAATTATACATGTTTTGTTCATGTGAGAATTTGGACTTATTACATCATGGAAGCTCATCCATTTCCTTTTATCTTTAATGTCCTATTTAATGCACATGACATTGACCTTCCTAACACCCCTAATGTCAGTTTTGGCACCACTTATCATGTCTATTGTTTGTTCATCACCCAACTACCATTTTTCTTAACATCCACCCTAGCACCCCTATCATCCCTTGTTGGTTATTTGTTGCATGAAAAAATAAATTAATCAAGATAAAAATTATGTCAATGGCTTTCAATGTGGTGCCCTTGTCATTCATCCTTTGTGGTGGAAAAAAATGTCATGAGCTTACCTTGCCACCTTTTATCCATCATCTATACTTTCAAATTTTCAATAATAAACTCATATTTGCTTAACTATTCTCCACCATTGCTTTTCATCAATCAGTTATTCCCTAGCATTAACCTTTTATTTCCCATAATCAACCTATTATTATTTTCCATTTTTTATCATCAACCCATCATCCATCATCATTCCCCATCACATGCTTAGAGCACCATTCTTCACCATCATCTCACCATTCCCAATCCTTAACTTACAATTCCCCATTATCAACCCATCTTCCTTAATTATTATTTGTTGTCATTTGTTGTGACTCATAACATCATTATTCCTTTATATCATTTTCCAAATTTTGTATTATCACCTTGCCATTCCCCATGTCCTCTTGTTGTCCCTTGTCATTTTCCACAACATCCTCATCAATATCTATACATTTTCTTAATATCATCGAAGCGAAACCAAGGTGTCCCACAAACCAAGATGCTCCAATTTAATCCAATTTTTTCACTAGGACAATATATTGCAATATATTGATGTACATATTCTAAAAGTTTGAAATTTAAGGAATAAAAAACCCAAAAGGACTTTTTAAGTAGTTGCAACCACTATTTTTAGAATGTAAAAGGTATATCTAGCTATTTTTAGGAAATTTTAATATTTGCCTAATTTTTTGGGGGGAATTTTTCAATGTCTAAAGGTTGTTAGGTACAATATAAAAGGTTAATTTTTTAATATAAAAAATACAACAAAAAATGTGTTCTCCATGTTGGGTAGTTGTGGGATGGGAGCCCAATGAAAAAAAAGCTTCTTGTCTAACCACCATCAATCCAAATGGTTTGATGGTGGGTGTTCTTTCATTGTTGCCCTAAATGACTCCAAGGTATTAATTGTGAGTTGATGGAGGGTAGGGTTGCCATCCTCACATCCTAAAATATCTCCTATGACTAGTTTTTTTTTACTAGATTATTTTGCAAAAAACAAAGCATTAAAAATGAATAATTTGACAATGAAATGATTTTGGAAGGTTTCTATTGCTAGAAGTGAAAAATAATAAGAATGATCATTATTTCTACAGTGCATCAAATCAATAAATTTAAAAACTTGATAAATTTTTTTGAACTTCATATATATAAATATATGGCTAAATCTTCTTAAGGATGATCACAACTTAGGCAATATAAAAACATTCTTTAGAAAAACAATTCCTAAGACATAGTTTTTTTTGGGAACTATAATGGGGCATTTTAGTCTAGCTTGGATTATATTGGGAAAATGTTGACATGACAATGTGGATGATGGGGGATGGTGCTAGGTGAAGTGGCAATTGGGGTGGTGGCAAGGTTAGTGATAAGATGATGGGGATACATTACAAAGAATTTGCATATTAATAATTGAGTTTTCAAGTGTAAATGATACATGTGATGAAAATTTCTTTAATCACTTTAATCTTTAAACAAGTCACATAAAATTTTAATCACAAAAAAATTATGTGGTGCCAAGTCAAAATGGCAATCAAATTGAGGCACAACTTATAGCCATTTTTCATCCAATTGACATCTAGCCTACATGGCACAATCAATTACAATTGGTTTTATGACTAAAAATTGTAATGACATCCCTTTACATGGCATGATCATTTGTGATCAATTTTACAACTAAAATGTGGAAATGTGGGGAGTTTTCTGACCACTAAAATGTTGAGATGTGACAAGTTCCAAGTTGAACAAATGGCACTACAAAGCCTACTTAGGTTGGCTTAAGCTAGGCCACCTTGCCTAAGGTGCTTACTAGGTTGGGCAATCTAACCTAGGTGGCTTAGGTTAGAAACCTTGACCTATATTAGGAACCTAAACTATCTATACTAGACTAAGGTAAATGGGTTGCAATAATAAAGATTTGATCCCTTCACCTCCAAATTGAAGAGTAAGTGCTTACCATTGTACCAACTTCTTTTTATATAATATGAAATGGATCCACATTTTGATAAACATTTTTTCAAACCTAAGTGATGTATTCAATCTACCCTAGGCTATGAAAATGACTTAGGGTATCTAAGGCTTGCCTAGGGATTCCCTAAGGTACCTAAGAACTATCAAGGGTACCTAAGGTCCTACCTATGCTAAATAGGCTATTAGGGGCTACATAGGAGTTGATAGGCTACCTAGGGTTACCAAGGGGTTGCTTAGGCTACCTAAGGTACCTAGGGGCTACCTAGGTTAAATAAATTACCTAAAGGCTACTTAGGGATTGTTGGGCTACTTCAGGGTTATTGAGAGGTTGTCTAGTCCCCTTAGGGTACATAGGGGCTTACCTAGGGGCTACCTAGGCTATTTAGGGTACCTAAAGGTACCTTGGGTTTACCTAGGGGCTACCTAGGTTACTTAGGGTACTTAAAAGTTACCTAGACTATTTAGGGTACCTAAAGGTACCTAGATTAATTAGGGCACTTAGGGGTCTATGTAAAGGTTGTTGACACTATCTAGGTACCAATGGGCCTAACTAGGGGTTGCCTAAACTAGTTGAGGGTTACCTAAACTAATGAGGGCACCTAGGGGTTTAATTAGGGCCTACTTAGGAGTTGATTGGCTACTTAAGGGCTACCAAGGGGCTACCTAGGTTTCCCAACACTTTTACAAAACATGGTTTTTATGTTAGTCTAATTGTGATTAAATTGATTATAGAATTAAAATTACTAGTATGAAATGATTAATTGTGTCTAATTTGAATAACATCAAAACTAGGTATGTTTGTTATGACTAAATGTTTTATTAGTCAAATTAGACATTATATTATACATGTGGCAAATGTGGCACCTATTTGGAATTATCTGGTTTGACTACTATGATTAATGAGATTGAAATTAGTCATCCAAATATGACACCTTGTAATCATAGTGTTACTTTTGATGATGTGGTAACATTGAAATTGAAAAAATATATATAACTATTTTTTTAAAAACTTAATTACTAATATAAATGAAAATATAATATGGTTTTCGTGTTTAATTTTTATTTATAATAATCATATTATTAAATAAAGGAACTTTTTTTTTTGAAAATCTCACATTAAGATCTCCTAAGCCATGGCACTTCTTATCATGCTCTTGGTACCACTAGATTCTCAATGAATAAAGGTGCACCAAGTTTTTGGACCTATGGTGCAAAAGTTAATGAATGTTAATTTTATCATTGAAAATACAATGAGTATTTTTTAAAAAATTGGGGCAATTGGGGCATGCTCTTGATATTTTTGGAAAGCTTTCAATGATCAATAGGAGATATTAAATCTTGAGTAATTTTTGTCCATAGAAATTTAATAATAAATGAAAATCAAGTTTTTAGTGAAAATTGGAGATCAAACTTAGGCTAAAATGTTTGAATATGTTCTTGGGGTTGTTGGAAAGCCCTCAATGACTAGAATTTACTAGTGGTAGTTTCATAATTTTTGGATTTAAGGTGCAAAAGATACTAAATTTTGAATAAATTTATGTCTGAAAATTTAATAACAAATGAAAAAATCAAATTTGAATGAAAATGGAATTCTAATTTCAATCTTAGGCTAAATATTTGGGGTAAACTCTGGATGTTTTTGAAAATCTCTCGATGAATAGGATTTAATGGAGGTGGTTTTGTAATTTTTAGACTTAAGGTCCATGAAAGAGTAAATTATGTTTATCATTAGAAATTTACTAACAAATGAAATCTCAATTTTTAGTGATAATGAAAGTTGGATTTCAAACTCTGGCTAAAAAAGTTTGGGCACACACTTGGTGTTATTGGAAAGACCTCAATGAATATGATGTAACAGATATGGTTTAGACTTAAAGTGTATTAGATATTGAGTTTTGAGTAAAAACTTGCACTTGAAATTCAATAACAAATGATTTTTTTAGGCACAAGTATAGAATAATAATAAGAATGACATTAGGGTGAAAGCATAGTAAAATGTACAACGAAAAATACTTGCTAGTTTACTTGTCAAATGAACAAAAAATGGGACCAAAACCCATCACAAGATTGTTATACATTTAATTTTTTTAATTGAATGATAGATAACAAAATACTTTTTCATTATTACACATTAATTTAAAAAAATTTCATTACTTTTTAAAATGCAAATAGCTTTTAAAACCTACTTTTTGCAATGTAAGATTTGATTGAAGTATTTGTCAACTATATTATACCAAAGACAAAGTTGAGTTTTTTTTTTTGTCATCCCCTTAAATATACAATGATCTTTATGTTATAACTTCATACATGTATATTTCATTATATTTTCTAATGAAAAAGTAGGTTTGAACACCATTTTGACCAATCAATTTCAAATGTACTTATTCCCCACTTTTATTATTCCAAAGTTTTGAAATTTTGTAGTTGATTTACAATAAACCCAATTGAGGGCTCAATAGTTTCAAAATGAAATTTAAGTAAAATTTGAACCTACTTTCTTACGTTTTTGTGAAAAAGTACCTCTTTTTTAAACTTGATATTTTTTCTTCAACTTTTTTTGTATACTTTACCATGCTTTAACCAATTAAAGACATTTTCAATCAACTTCATTATGAAATATGTTGACATTTGAAAATTTGAAAAATAATAAATTATATGTCATTATGAGATTAAAATTTTCAAAGTAAAAATATTATATTTGAGTTTTTAGCCAATTTCAATTCTAATTAATATGTAATTTTTTGACACATGAAATTTGAGATTTTTTAGAAATTGGATGTGTTTGTGAAATTCAGAATTTGAAAATTACACATCATTAAAAGTGTTACATTTGAATTTATAGTCCAAATACATAATTTAAAATATTACATTTGACTCTTTGAAATACATATTTAAAATGTTTATATGTATTTGGATGTCAATATGCAAAAAAGTTGACATGTGGCCACATTATAATGGTTTTAAAAAATGAAAACCATTTGGAGAACTAAACACGAATTTAACAATTATTGGCAGCCCAATTATTTCTTAAAAAAATGATTTTTTGTTCTTTTGAATAATCCAATCTAACAATAGTTTTAATAAACTTGTGATAGTTTGACAAATCATACCTATGACATTTTTTCAAAAATAATGATATTTATGTTTATTTATTTATTTGGCCATATAGGATATTAAATCAACTTGACTTTTTTTAATCAAATCAAATCATACATGTTTCAATCATCTTAGTCATTTGAACTCAATCAAGCTTATCTCATAGATGATTGGTTTGTTTTTAGTTATATAGCCAAAATTGTCCATTGTCCATTATGACTAGAAATTTGATTGAATTTAGTATAAAAAAACTAGCATAAAAACCATGGTTTTGTACTACTATAGGTTACATAGAGGCGTACCTATGGGCTACCTAAGTTGTGTAGGGGTTGTTTAAGTTATTTGGGGTACATGTAGGGGTTGATTGAACTATTGAAGCTACATAGTAGGGGCTACCCATCTTAACTAAGGTACCTAAGGGCGTACCTAGGAGTTGCTTAAGTTATTTAGGGTATTTAAGGACTACTTAAGGCAACATGTCATATTGCATGCATTAGCTAGCCACTAACACATGTACATTTGCAACTATTATATTTAATCATAATTCAAATTCAACACGATCCACATTTTGTCTAATCACTTATGAATCACATTACCGGTCATAAAAACAATTAAATTTTTATTTAATGTTGGATGTTGTCAATTGTGAATGATATGAATGCATTTTTAGCTTCATTTTCATCCAAATCAACAATTGTTGCAAGTCATAGTTGCATCTACAATTTAAACCATGTTGTAATCAAATATGCGATTACAAATCATTTTTACTATGGTGCAATATAGGATAGTTAAAACAATAATCATAAAAATGATTGATTTGAACACAAGTCGCAAACATATGATTTAATATGGATAGGATTCCTTATAATGATGGCATGGTGATGACGTGTGATGTTGAAAGATGGTGGTGGGGGCAATGACAAAAGAAGGCAAGAGATGATGATAATTATAGGGAACAATGAGGTGATGATTAAAGATGGCATGGGACAATGGGGGATGAGAAGGTGAGGATATGTTGTGGTAGGGGCACCAAGATGGATGATGTTGGTTTATTTTCCTTGGTTACCAAACCAGCAACAAGGATAATATGTTGATAACAAGGACATGATTTTTTCTTTTCTTTCAATAGTTGTTTGGCCATGGCAAAGAACAGTGGCGACATAGGGTGGACAATTGGTGGGGGGGGGGGCACCAAATGGATGTTGGAGGTGACAAGTTGAGCAACAAGCATGCCAAAGGAATGAATGGGGCACAAGTGTTCCCATAATTGTTCCCATCACCACATCAAATTCTTGGTGAGTTACTATTCTCATCCTTGTTCCTGATCTTCCTTTAGGGTAAGTTTGGACCTTCACCTTCACAAAAATAATAATACTTTAGGTTTAAAAAAGAACATTAAAGAAAAACCTTTTTGGAGTGTTGCCAAAGGGACGTCCCCAGTAGAGGGATGTCTTCTTGGCAACCCTAATCATGGAGGGATTGTGCCTAAGGCCCACTTTAGAGGAGGGTCCAGGGTCCAATTTCCTAGGAACCAATTTGGACTGATTTGAAGCAAATTGAATCCTTGAGTTGGACTGTACCTTGGTCCTTAGCTGGATTCTTGGTTCTCCAAATCAGGGGCTCTCCTTTTAGCAGTGTTTTTTGGTCCGAACCAATTGATCTTCCCTCCAAAACAGGTGCCATGTAGGTTTAGCCTCAATTTGCCACTTTTTGGTCTTGGACCCTTGTCTAAAGGCATTGGGACCAATTTAAAGCTTTTGACCAATAAGATTGCTTGAATTCATTCATCCCTGGACCTTGGACCCTCATCTAAAGTCACCCTAAGTCTACTTAGGCGCTAAAGCACTTGCCTACAACTCTACCATAAATCAAAGGGTTCAGTTTATTTTGTGTTTGTGAGACATGGGAGTAAATTATTCTTAAGTGAAATGACTTAAGTATCATGACTTACAATCTGACACCTTAATGCAAAAGTGGACTAATTAGACAGAGGGAGGAGAGGTAAGGAGGGGACAGATTCAGTTTTGTTAAGAATGGGTTTTTGTTAGAAAGAATCTCCATGCGAAATTGGCCCTTGTACTAGCAATTAGGTGACATAGAAGGATGAGGTGCAGCGAAGTTGGAAGCAGCAACAAAGACAAAAAGTAAGGCTACTTTACATGCATGCAAAGCAGTTGATCCCCTTACCATCACGTCTTAACTCTTGACCTTTTGCTTGCTTGTCGTGTGCATGATGCGGGGATATGAAGCTGGCTTTAGCACAACAATCTGCTGTCCAAGAACGTCCTCTAAAGTCACCAAGAGTGAGAGAGACTATCACAAACTACATGGATACTAAAGGGCCAGCTACGACACTGTACTGAGAAACCACCACCACCACCACCTCTTGAAGCAACAAAGTTCAGGAACCAACTAGCCAACAAATGAGCAGTCATCACCAACTTACTGAAGGCATGGGAGTTGTTCCAACTGGCGTGGAAAGTGCAGTGCTTTTGAGTTTGTTACAGCTATTTGTTTTGGGAGAAAGCATGTACAAATGTCCGGACATACTCATTGGATTCAGGTGGGGATAAGTACCCAAAGTAAGTGTACATGGTATTTTGTATGGAACACCAAATGCATGGTTATTGTAGTTAGGTATTTTCTTTCCAATTGTTCTCCATTTCACCATGAAAAATTCATTCATTCATTCATTCATTCATTTGTCTTCAGTCAGTGATTTTACTTTTTGTATAGGAGAAGGTCCTGCTTCCAGATTTGAAATCCCGAGACCAGTAGGTTGAGGAAGTTTGAAAATCCGGAAGGCCCCCATAGCAGGACCTTTCCCTGCTTAAAGAATGGAATTTTTTCTTGTTTTTTTAAGCCACCTGAAAATACAAAGGAAAAAGTGCCCATGCCCATGGAGTGTGGCGTTCCTGACATAAGTGCCCCCCCCCCACCTGCCCAAGGCGGAGCTGAGGGGTGCTTATTTTGGGAACATCCGTGCTCTAAAAAGCATTACCTGATGTAAAGTGCTGCAACAGAAAAATCATTTATATTCATTTTCCTGTGATGCTTGATGGGTATCTGGCAGGTACCTGCAGGGTATCACCAAAAAAACAAAACAAAACAAAACTATGTGCGGCAATTTGAATAGTGGGACATGTGCTCATCCGGACATTTCATTTTCTGAAATGCCCCACAAAAAATTTATGCTTTGTAATGTGACCTGAAAATACACTAGAATTTTCTGTCCGGTGCTTTACAAAATTTGTTAAGCACAGCATTCATCTGCCCAAATGATTTAGGGATTACACAAAGAAGTAAAATATACTGCCCTTCCCTACTAAATTATCCATTTCAAATATGAAAACCAGCAACCTAAACACTGTAATGTACCCTAAGTGACATTAGGAGAATTACACTATAAGTCATGGGCTGTTACCATACTAACTGGAAACGGCTGTAACCTCAAATGGCAACCTTGAGCAACTATGGTAAAATTTTGGAATTAAGAAAAAATTGTAGTGTAAGTAAATTAGACTAATTTTGCTAAAATTCAGAAAAGTTCACCAAATTTTTTATATCAAAAAAATTGAAAAGAAAAGAAAAAACCTTCACTGCAACCTGAGCTCAAATGTTCAAACCAAAATTTACCTCAAATGTGCATACCATATACTTTGTGGACAATAAATGGCCAATGTCTACTAAATCTCAACTAGAAAAACCCAGGGATTACTATTTGTAATGAAAGATTATTATGAGATCTCTGGTGGAATGTTTTAGGATACAATCTCTAATTTCAGGCAGTTCAGAAATTTCAAAAAAATCTTAGTCCAAAACTTTCAACAATTTGTTGGGCGATTCAACCATTTTCAATAAAATTCCACCAACAAAATTTGAGCTGGGAATATGAAGAGGTTTCAGTGGGTTAATGGCAGTGTTCAGGGGGGAAAATAACTTTCTAACTCCAAAGGAGTTCTGGGCAGCAACACAAAAATCTGTGAATACGTGGAGGAAAGCAATGTGACCTCATTTCAAGCTTGTGAAGAAACCCAAGAGAAAATTGTCACACAACTTAAGTTTGATGCAATACTTTGACACCAACACGACCAGAAGAAGATACAAAAGGACATAATGGAGTTACCCGTAAAGTAAGAAAAACACAGCACGAAAATCTTGAGTTTGGTCATGCCCAGGGTTGGATTCAAAAAAACCTGCAAAAAAGTACATTAGCATTCAACTGGGGGTGAAACTCAGAAAACCATCAATTTTGGTAGTAAACTCAGTTTCATCCTGTCTTTACTTTGCGGATACCACTGGAAGAGGGGATACGGGGTGAAAGGAGGCCCAAAGACAGGGTTACTTTACAGATAACTCTATTGACTAAAAATTGTTGAGAAGCTCTTTAAACAAGTTGCAAAAGCAGAATGGATGACCATGTGTGATGAAAGCTATCATCATCAAAGGACCAACTGTTTGATGACACTCTTACTGAAGTAGTACCAATATTTTGTATTTAGTTGTTTGTCAACTAATTAAAATATCATCATTGTTCCAAGCACACAACACCATCAACACCACACATATAATTGCCCCACCTATGATTAGTCACACTAATCACACACATGAAATACACAAACAGAAAATGACACCCAAGTCAAGCCATAAATTGGGGATGTTTTAATTATAATCCACTGCCTCATCATCAGTTCTATTTTCAATCATGAGAGGTAGCTGGATTGGCAATCATCCATCAGAGGACTTAGCCAAATTTGGCTACATACTAGGAGAAAAATAGAATCTTTTTGAAATTAGTGACATGCAAGAACCTATGGTCTATATATTGAGATTTTAACTTTTTTTTCCCCCTAAAAATATCATGACTTTGGGGAGATTTTTCCCTGAAAAAATCCTTTGTACTATTTTAGCCCCCTTTTTAATTTTTGTCACCAGTTGGCAAAATTTACTCACACAGAAAATGTGCAACAATATTCAAATCTTAAAATAATGAGTTTTTCCACACAAACATCAAATACCTATGAAGGAAGATAATTTGTTTTGTTTTGTTTTTGCAATTATGAGATCCACTGAACTGGGATGCTTTAGATTGTGTTCTTGGTGTCTTTGATGAGGAGGGGTGCATGGGCTTGGTTCCGTGATGTTTGGACTTGTAGTGCAAAAATTCTTGAATATTGAATGATTTCTTTACTGAAAATTTAATCGTAGCTGAAAATTTCAAAGGAATTGAAATATGCCTTTGGTGTTGTTCAAAAGATCTTGATGAATAGGATTTAATGGAATTGATTTGGTAAGATTTGGATTCAGAAAGTGGGAGATATTGATTTTTACGTGATTTATGCCACTGAAAATTCAAATAAATCCCCAAAAAGAAAAGATCAGTTGAGGACGTGGTAACACTTGGGCGAATGGCATAGGCCACACTAGTGAACAACTAAATTAAAGATTTTGCTCACAATACATGAATAAAAAAATTGAACTTGAACAAAATTTTGGTAAGATTTTCCAAATGGCATTTCATGGTGATAACAAAAGAATCTCTCATCAAAATTTTGTATAAACATGAATGTGTTTAAAAAGAGACTTTTCATTGGGAATTTTCAACAATGTGTCATGTACCTGAGCTGAAAAATGTCATCTAATGAAGGCTCTAACTGGGTATGAGCTACAAACAAGATAAAGCGTAATACGGTTTTCCTTCTTGTCACCTAGATCTAATATGTGGTAAAATAAACGAGAAGTGAAAAGGTCACAAGGCTCATTGGGCTTGGGCAATGATGACAATTCAAAACTTGAACAAGCATGAAATATTAAATATTATCAAATTGTGAATTTTTAACAATTTCAATGTTTCATGTCAAAGTCATCTATATAAATCATGCTACTCTTGAAACCCATCAACAATAGTTTCTATATATATTTTTATCATGAATTTCAAATAGTTGATTTTTGGGAAGAGGAATTTTGAGAAGAAAGAGAATTTTGAGATGGGGAAGTGCAACATTTCCAAGTTGTGAGAGGACATTTTCATGATAGTTTAAAATGTTGGTCTCCAAGATAAATGATTTGGAAATTTTAAGAATGAATATATTTGAAAATGTTGTGAATGGAGCCTTCAAGGATTGAAACACAATTCTAGATTTTGGTTGCCATTCTAAAGTTTATTCTTCCGCATCAAAAAATTTGGAAGGACCTATGTTATCTTGTATCAAACTATTGATAGCATCGATAAAAATTAATAATTTGAAAAGACATCAAACATCATGATTCACAAATGAAAAACATGGTAGCCCCACTCTTAATGGTTTGAATGAAGGTCCATGTGAATGCTTTCATTAGAATTGATGTGGTAAAGGTATTATAGCATCTCAATATGTGAAATTCACATTTTTCCAAAGTTCAATTTCTTTCAGTTTCTCAAAAATAGTTGTACATGATTTTCATGGACTTTTGTATTCTTTAAGAAAATAAGATGGCATTAATGTAACAAATTAAGCACATACTTTTTCACATATTTACTACTATGTCATTCATTTTAATTTTTTAAAAACAAGAGTATTGAAAATGCCAAAAGGTATTTAAAGTTCAAACATATTTTAAATGATTGATCCACTCATTACCTTTTTGGACACACCAAATTATGGACATTTTGTATGTTCATCTTTGGATGATCCAATTGATTAAGAAGCCTACAAATCAAAAGAACATGGTGAACTCATCCAATTCACCATAATGGATTCATAACTCAAATATTTTTTGACAAATAGGATTGGAACAGTAGCTAGAAACTTGGGATTTCAAATGAACCCCTCTTAAACCCCTTTGCAAGATCTTCATCAATATCTTTTTATATTGCCACAAGTTGATTATTTAACAAGTTGTAAAGACTCCAAATGGAGGTTGTGCACCTTATTTGAAGTTTAATGTTTAAGCATATGGCTAATATTTGGATTTGACTTTTGTTTTTTTTCAAAAACATGTTTGCAATAAATATGGAAGAAATATGATGTTGAATTGCTTAGTTTAGAATACATCAATCCTCCTTGTGCAACAACAAAATCTTATGTATTTCAATGCTCTAAATTTAACCATATTCATTTCGAGATGCACCTCCCTATCATGATTTTCATTGTCTTTTCACAAAATATACTTGTGTTGGGAATGTGTGAACTCATTAGTAAATTGTGATGGTTCAAAATGAAAATTTGGCACATGTGCCACTTACTTGTGGCTCATTAAATGAATTGAAATAATCTATCTATGAAGCAAGGCAATTTGTTTTGTTTTGTTTTGTCATGCTAAAATCTCCCAAATCATGGCACTTCATGTTACACTTTTGGTATCTTCACAAAGGTTTCAATGAGTAGGGGTGCATCAAGTTTGTTTGACATTGTTTGGACCTACAATGTGGAAACTATAGATTATTGAACCATTTTTTCAATGAAAACTAAATAAAATCAAAACTAGAAACTACATTGGAATTTGGAAGCGTTCTTGGTATTGTTGGAAAGCCCTTGGTGAGTCAAATTTATTAGAGTTTATTTCACAATTTTTAGAGCTAACGTTTCAAAAATATTGATTTTTGAGTGAATTTTGTGGCTAGAAATTCAAACAAATTGCAAAAATTGGGTTTGAAAGGAAAAATAAGTTGGGTGTTCAATGTGTTCACACTTGAGCCAATGGCACAAGCTACACTAGTTCCTAATGATGATTGAAATTTTGTTGTGAATGAAGTGACATTGAAGCCAATGTTGTTGTTTTGTGGCCCAATAATGATTGCAACCAAAGTGGGGATAATCCATAGGAAGATGTAGAAAAAGTAGTGATTATGCCTAGGAAGATTTAGCCAAATCTAAGTATTAACTAAGCATTATGTATAAATATTTAAATATTTATCTATATTTTTAGCAAAAAATTGAAAATTAAATATATATTTCTCACTTTCGGTGATTGAAAACCTCCAAAGAAATTAATTTAAAAAATTTGAATCATTTTTTTGGGTGAAATTTTGGCATGCAAAAAAAATGATCCCAATTAAGTCCAATCTAAAAAGTAGTTTCATTTTGACATAAACATAAAACATAGGATTCAAAACCTTTTTTAGTTTCACCATGAAACTATCAAACCCTTCGTTGATTCAATTAAATGCAAAGTTTGAGGATATTTAATATAATAAAATTGGATTACAAGTACATTTTTAAATGATTGGTTATCCAACATACAAAACATAATTTTATCGTAGACCTTTAGTAGAATATGACTATGTAATATTCAAAACTAATATATTAATATATTTTGAAATCCTATCAACTTGAAAGTACCAAAGCTCTAGTTAAGCCCTATTTTCATATAAATTGAAAACCTGATTTTTCAAAAATAGGACATCTCCAAAAAATAATTACTTAGATACAAATTAAACATGTTGTTCCATTGCAACAAAACCAAAGAATGTCCTCTTAATGATAATTGGAACATATAATATTTCTACATTCAATAGATGAAAGCTTAATTGATGGCTAATTTCCAAAAAATATCAAGTCCACAAACTTTCTTATTTATATTTTGACACTCCATTGTTAGGCCCACAACTCATCATTCTACCTTTTATATATATATATATCATGTTAACTTTAGTAATGTAAGTCACAACTATAAGATGTCACAAGAGAAAATTGAACCTTAACCTCCATGGTAATAACCCAAGTTCATTATTCTTTGACCACCACACTATTACAAAACATGGTTTTCAATCGGTTTTTCTTTTGGCCTTAATTAGAACAAACTAGTATTTTATGCCAAAAGTTTGACTAAAACCTTGAGTTAATTGATTTGATGGGATTAATTTATTATCCTAAAAATTAATGATATTATTAATTAAATTGATCTATGACATAGATAATTATTATTCCATTAATATAAAATAATAATTAAAAAAATTTCAAAGTTTTGATAGGTCATTGTAATGTGTTGAACCCATGACTTGCAATTAGGTTTTTATTATCAAACTATGGATGAGTCCAAAATGCTATGGCCTTTGACTTGTGACTTGACACTAAAAGCAAAAAGTTTAATTTAGGGTTTTTTGGGATGATTGTTGATACATTGTTGATGAATCAACACACATGTGAATCATGTATGTGTATTTATTGTTATTAGTATTCCTTGCCACATCATTTAGATGTTTTTAATCGTGTAAGTCATGATCAATTGAACCCTTACCTTCTAAGCCACAATCCAATGCCTTTGACCATTCAATCACCACCTCATGTGGTTACAAGTGATGTTATTGCAAAAAATATAAACACAAATGTATTTTTAATTTTGTGCATTATAACTTTAATATGTAATAATCTAAATTCATAATGGAATTCATTACAATGTACACATGTATATAATTTCAATATTTTATTTGATTCATTATTTAGTTTCCTAATTACATTGAAATTTCTATTTTTTCATTTTAAAATGTAGAAAGGTATTACACTAACTTTAAATATTGACTTTAGAAATTCAAATGTGATTTTTTTTTGAATTTCAATATATCCAAAAATCAAAATAGTTATGTAATAAAAATATTGTCGTATGTTTGTGCCATTCATACCTACGTCCAAACCTAGAGCTCTTCATGATCCTTTACATCTTTTTATGTTTTCCCATAGTGACCATGTAAGGTTTTTCATTATTTTTTTACTTTTTTCTTCCTCCTCTTTCTTGTTTTTTCTTCTTTCAAAACTAGGAAAAACTTCAAGCTACTATTGTTGTTATGGCACATTGTGGATCTTCTCCATGCAATTTATTTGAATGATAAAAGATCTCCATTTTTCTTATCTTCTTCACATGATTTTTTTAATGAGCAAAGCAAAGCCTTGTGTTTAAAGAAGATTTGTTGATTCTTTTTGTTTTCGAAACATGTTTTGGTTTATTTCTTGGGAAATTATTTCTTAAGGTACTTTTGATGGTATTTTATTTAGTTATGATTAAATAAAATTAATTGAGTAGGTATAATTTAATTGATTTTGAGAAAAACCATTGTGATTAGAAAATTATAATTATAATAATTCCCACCTTTTTATTCCAATGAACATTTTAGACCATATATTTTGGCATGTAATGATAAACATGAAAAAAATAATTTAAGGGTTAGGAATATTATTTGGCTAATTTTATGACTTAAGGAATTTTCTAAGGTTGTTCCTAGTAGTGGTACCACACAAGGACACTTTTGCCAAGAAAGGATGTTATGCAACTTTTTATTTGTGATTTGATGAAGGCATTTTTGAATCCCAAATAGTTAACACTTTGACCAATATCATCAATTGTAAGCTCTTGCATTAGTATTTCATCCATTATTACAAGGTCCAAAAATTTTAATGTGTACAATGCAAGGAAAAATGAAAGCAATCTTGAACATAAGCTTTAATTATACCTTGTATTTTGATTCCCATACACATTAATGGAACAATAAAATCATATTTTGAAATATGACAACTTAACCAACCATATATATATAGAAACATCAATATCATCCAATTTGTGTCTATGTTGATGGTGAAACATGACTAATATAAAGTACAAAAAAAGGAGTACAAAAGGGTGATGGTGCTATAACATTTTTGGTACACTTTATAAAATTTGAACCTTCAAACCCTAATTCTACCAATTCAACAAACTCATGATTCATGATTCACATTCTCTTAGTTTTGTCATTATCATAAGTCCTTGTTTTGAGAACATCACATCAAATTGTCCTTTAAATTCTATTCCTAGGGAGGTTACTTCCATTTTTTTCCAAACAACATGCAAAACATTATAAGATCCAATCAATTCACTAGAAATTTATAAATTATATACTATTGAAATATAAATAATGTTCCTATAATTCATTATGGAAATATACCCAAAATATACCTAGAATATTTTTAAAATTTTAATATAATAATTTTTCAATACTCCATTATTTCATAATATATTGAAAAATACACTTTGAACTTCAAGTGCTTCATAAAATATACAAAGAGTGGCCTTGCAAGCTTTCCATTTCTATTTTGCTTACAATTAAAGGCCATTGCCTTCTAACTTACTATTGGGGCTTCAAAGATTTTCCATCAATGAATATTGGGATAAAACACCTCCTCAAAACTAATTAACACGTTCATAAACATTCTTTGTTGTTTTGCTATTGGTTTTTTAATTAGATCCAATCATGAAGGTGAAAAAAAAAGGGTGTAAAGGCAATAAATATATGTGTTTTGTTTGAATTATAAAAGGGTTTCGTTTGATAGGTACAAAATGTTGTGTATTTTGGCTTTTGCTTTCTATTGTTGTTATAATTTTGTCCCATATCATGCATTTGTGCATGGATCAAGATCCCACATCATAAGCTGGAAGATCTGATGCAATCCAGAGGAAAAGTGACAGTTCCAACAAGAATCCATAGATGAGCAAAGCTTCTCCACTTTCCCATTTGATGTTGTACCTTTAAGACTAGTAGGAGAAGGAGATCAGTTTAAGTTTTTGAATTGAATCACAGATGGCTACTTCTTGAAAAGAAGTTCATCGCACTTGGCATCTCGGGTTTAATAGAGTCACAACTAGGATCAACAATCAATGGGAATCCTTCAGGTTTGCATATCTGAAAATGAACTGTATTGATGCTTCTAAAGCATAAGTAAGGTGGTTGTCAATGTTGTTATGTCTTTTTCTAGAACAGTAGTGTGCTTGGAAGACAGGGCAGGATCTCTCAGAAAGGAATGGTACCTCATGCACTAGTGAGTGCCATCTCCATACCAATAGCATTGGGTCCTTTTAACTCAACAAGAGCAAAAGAGGATAAGAAGTTGGAGAGGATTGTGTTTACCTTAAGGAGGTCTAAAGACATCTATGCAGCAGAAAACGTTGCAATTTTAGATTGAAGTTGAACATTGCAAAATGATTAGCCCACAGGGGATGGATGAACTGTTATAGGGGCGAGACCATGGGGATGTCAATGACTAGGTAGAGAGGTTCACCATGGCTACTGAAGTGCGAGATTTGAATGCAGATAAACTCTTCAAAATTGCAAAGCTAAATTTGAGGGGAAGGGCTAAGGAATGGTTCAAGAGGTTATAGTCAACACTCGCCAATTGGGCTAAGTTGAGGACTCTAATAGTACAAAAGTATGGAGATGTTGATGTTGATGACATCAAGATGAAACTTGATGCCATTAAATAAGAACCCAAGGAGAGAGTTCAAAAATATTTTGAATGTCTCAACAAACTATTTCCAAGGGGAAGGATACAAGACGCTGAACAAAGATGAAGATTTTTGGCCAGATTAAGGCCTAAAATTCAAACATTGTGTGTGGTGAGGACGTTTATAGATATTGAAAAATTAGTGGGTGCTGCAACGAAACTGGAAAGAGTGTTGGGTGAGCTTGGAAAGACTCCATATGAACCTTTGAAAGAGGAACAAGAAGATGAGGCCTCAGAGACCATAATGGAGAATTAGGTCATTACTTTAAACAACACACTTATCAATTTCTTCAAGGGGACTGTGCACAATCCAAAGGCATCGTCTTCTCCCACTATGTTTGGAGGATGCCAAATCTGCAAAGGAGGGGACCATTTGGCAACCACCTGTCCGTGATTGAATGAGCCACGGTTAAAATGTGCCAAATGTGGCATGTTTCATAAGACAAAGAATTGTGGAGTGAAATGTTCCTTCTATTTAGGTTTAAGTCATTCTGAGGACAGATGTTGGAAAAAACCCAAGGATGGAAAATCCCATTCTGGAGCAGTAAACTTTTGGGAAGTATTGTTGAATGATGAAGAAGTGACCATATAACGGCTCAATAAATTCTACAGGAATGAGAATCTTTTCTTTTACACTCAAGTGCTTAGGAGGAGGATGCATGTTGATGTAACACTAGGAGGAGTTGTACCAACCCCTAAAGTTGCAAGGGATGCATCGGGTGTAAACCAAGACACTATAGTTAGGTCTAAAATTCTTTCCCACTTCATAAAAGGAAAGATTTCCCTTTCACCTATGGAAACAATTCTCATGATTCCAAGAGAACTAGAACACCTTGAAAGTCTGGTAAAATTGGCTAGATGAAAGAAGGATTCAGAGGCAATTGAAAATCAAGTGTCCATGGTTTCTGCAATTCTAGCACTAAGGAAGATCTACATCAACAAGACACATCGAAGTAAAACTCTGCATTTGCTTGTGGAGATAAACAATTATGTTGTTGAAAGACTAGTGGATACTGGAGCCTCTATGTCTGTTATGACTGTTGCTATAGTCAGAGAATTGGGCATAATGCATCTGGTTACCAGGTCTGAAATTTATAAAATTGCATTAGGAGTTGTTACACAAGCTTTGGGTAGAATTGACAAAGTACTTGCCAAGGTTGGAGGTGTACAGTGCACTATGACATACATGGTGGTGGATACAGACAGTTATGATGTATTGCTTGGCCTTGATTTTCTAATAAAAATTGGTGTAATCATGGATGTAGAATGAGGCCTAATCTAAGTAAGACATGGTCCAAGGGCCAATGTGGAGGTGTTGCCATTGATTATGGTAAATATGTTATAAAAAATGAACCCAGAAACATTAATGAAAGACATCATTACTATTTTGGAGAACACATGCATCAATGATGATTCTAACATTACTGATTGGATACCAGATCAAGGCAGTCTTGTCATGACTAAAGGTGAAGATGCATCTATTTCAGATTTAGATACTGGTATTGATAGCAATGAGCATTGTGATGGAAAGCCTCGTCAATTTGAACAAATTGATGATGAAAATGAATTCAAGGATATTGAGTTGGAGGATTTGGTGATGGCAAAAGGATCACAACTGATTCTACAACTGATACTGTAGGAATAAGTTGACGGGTTCATGGAGGAAGAAATAATAGATGCGGATGACTACGTAGATTGGTTGAAATGGGTTTCTAATGCAGAGCAAAGTAGATAGGCCATGTATGAATCCACACACAATGCAACAATTCCAATATTGTTGTAAGTTCACCAAACAAAAGCTGATAACCTTGATAGTAGTTCCACTGAGCAGTTGGCATCATCTAATCGTGATGAGATGAGCATAAGATGGAGAGAGAAGTCAATGAATCATGATTGACACTAGTTTGGATAAAAAGGAGCAACAACAATTCTAGAAGGTTTTGGAGTGTTACTAAGATGTTTTTGCTTGGAACAAGGGTGAACTGGGCTATTGCACTATTGGAGAACATTTTGTGATACGCAAGGATTTCCACCTTGCAAGGTATCTCTTGGTCGATTATCCTACTGGGAAGAGGCGAAAGTGAAAAGACAAATAGATGTCCTAGTGGATTTAGGCAAGATGAAGCCCAGTAACTTTGAATATGCATGTCGCGTCATTCTACCAGTAAAAAAGGATGGGAGCAGGCATTTCTGTGGAGACTATCGACCATTCAACACACAAACTTGTCGGGATTCTTTTCCAATGCCACTTGTGGATGATGTGATTAACTAGTTGGGCAAATCATCATGGTTTACTACATTAGACTTGTAGTCTGGTTTCTGGCAAATTCGGATGGCATTTCAGGATATGAAGAAGATAACATTGATCACGAAAACTAAGTTGTATAATTGGACGGTCATGCCATTTGGTCTTTAAAATGCTACCAATACTTTTACCAGGACAATGTCAAAGGTCTTTAGAAACTTGGGAGACAAATTCCTAGAGGTCTTTGTTGATGACCTCAATGTACACAACGAGAGTTGGGAGGAACATTTCCAACATTTGGAAACTATGTTCTCCAAACTCAAAAAAATTAACCTAAAGTTGAACCCAAATAAATGTTGTTTTGTTGCAAATAACATCACATTTATAGGTCATGTGATTAGTAAGGATGGCACTAAACTAGATCTAGGAAAAATTGAGGCAGTTTGCATTTTCCAAAACCGAAGACGATCATAAACATTAGGTCCTTTTTGGGTCTAACAGGGTATTACCAGAATTACTTTTTGAGGTTATTCGCAACTAGCTACTCTATTGTTCGAGTTGACAAAAAGGGATGTTGACTTTGTATGGAATCTAGACTATTAACAAACATTTAAGGCATTGAAAGGAATAGTGGTTGATGTGCTGTGCTTATAGGCTTGATTTCAAGAAACAATTTTGTCTTAATGTTGACTGATCACAAAAAGTGTTGGAACCATCTTGTCATAGAAGGAGGGAAAGCTTGAAAAGGTGGTGGCCAATGCCAACAAGAATTTAACACAGGCCCAGAGAAAGTTTCACCCCATGGAAGGGGAATGCTACGTGCTAATATGGGGCATTATGCATTTAAGGCAGTACCTACATAGGAACCATTTCATTTTGTGGATAGATCACAAACCACTTGAATGGTTAGCAACAGTATCAGATGCACATGGCAGGAGAGGCAAATGGATCGACATGTTACAACACTTCAATTTCAAAATAGTGCATCGACCAGGGTTCATACATATGAATGTTGATGCATTAAATAGGAATCCAGTGGGACTAGCCATGGATGATGATGACTTTAGTGAAGAAATCCAAGATATTGGAAGCATACAAACTGACACACTTGGGGCAAAAGGTGAGATCCTTTTTGTTCAAACTGGCAAGGAAATAAAATGGTTTGGTTTTAGGAGACAAGAAAAAGGGGCTTCTACAACATCATGAATGTTGTTTTGGCATCAACCACTGGTGTTATGCTAGAAACCATCAGCTCTATATGGTTGATGTTGTACCAAAAGAGGATCAGCACAAGGAATTTGTTCCACATGTTAAGGAGAATGAGGCAACATATATAAAAGGGGGTGAAATTCTGCAAAACAATGATGTGAGACAGGCACTGAAGAGAAAGTGACTTTAGTACTATGATAAACAGCAACAATTGGAACTAGTATTGGTAGCCCAAGAACTCTTTGAATTTGGTGAGCATGATTTGATTTCTACAAACTCTGATGAAGAGAAGAAGTGTTGGACAAACACAAGGGACAGTGATATATGGAAGGACATAACTTGCATGAAATTATTGCATGAAGGAACACTAAGAGACATTATTGATCCTAAGGAATGCAAGAAAGCAAGGAAGAGAATAGTGAACTATCACTAGCAGGATCAATCACTTTATTTCAAAGGGTTGTTTGTGCCAAGACCAGAAGACCAAATGGGACTAATAATCCAAATGCATAAAAACTTGGGGCATTTTGGAGAAGAGAGGACATTGGCTGAAATCTCCAAAAGGTACTTCTAGTATAATAGGATAGAAGATGTAAAAATAGTTGTAAAGATGTGTTGTCGCAACCTAACCTTGGGTTCGCAACCAAAGCAAGGGCTTGCAAGAATGCGAGATAAGAGGGAGACTTGGGAGGCACATCTTATAATCTTGGGAGTGCAGGAGAGTGTGAGAGAATGAACCCTCACACTCCCAAGGCAACTTCCACTTGGGGAGTTGGAGTCCCGAAGGACTCCTAAATCTTCAGGGAGCAATTGTAGGGGTCAAAACCCATTTTTTTGAAGACATTTTTATATCATTGGAAAGATATTAAAACGTAGATGTCTAAAATGGGCTTGCATCACCAATTTGGACATCTGAAACACAAGTTATGGCCAAAAGAAAGGCTAGGAGTCAAATTGGCAATTTGACTCCTGACCACTAAAAGTTAAGAATCGACCCAAAACTTAAACCTTACGTGCAGGGTGGCGTGCAACATATCGATGAAAAGCTTTTGATGAGGGTTATAACTTTGCTTTAAACCTCATCTCAATCGGAGGTCTGCACACAAAGTTAAGGGGCCCCAAAGTCGCCCCAAAGTCGTGGGAGTCCCAATTTTGGGAATTTCGGAACTCCCATTTGGGAGTTCCGGGACAAAATGTCATTTGGATGTGGGCCTCATGGAGAGGCACAGAATATACTAGAAGGGGGAAGGTCGTGGCTTCCCCCAAGTTCGGGCCGTGATGAATCTTGTGAATTCGAGGTTGCCCGTGGCTTGTCCTAGCACCAAAAATGCTCCAACTATGCATTAACCAACTTGTTGTTTGGTTTTGTGCAGGTCCGTGTGAGTGATTAGTTGCTTGTCATTCTTCCTAGTCCCATCCCGGAGCTCCAGCACGTCCCTCTACCCCCAAAGTGCTACGAGTTAGGGAGAGTGCCCTAATTCCTTACTTTTTCGATGTTTTCACTTCAGATTCACATTTGAGTCTATCAAGGAGCTTGGGGGTACTTCATGTGCCAACAATGCCAAATGGTGAGGAAAATGGGGAGTATATGTTCTGAAGATGAAAAGTTGAAGAGTATACTTGTTTGTGATCTATTTTATAGAATTGTTATGGGCACTATAGGACCATTACTTGAAACCAAGTCAGGAAACAAGTTTATTTTGGTGGCCATCGACCATTACTCAAAATGGTGCGAGGCAAAAATAGTTGTTGATCATGGTGCTAAGACTACATCCAAGTTTCTGGAGGATGATATATTATGTAGATATGGGGTTCCCAAGTTTGTATTGACTAATAGTGGAAGAGAATGGGCAGTAAAATTTGATGTCATGTGCAAGGACTATGGGATTCACCATCAACATACAACACTTCAATGGCCAAAGTGCAATGGGATGGCTAAACGTCTAATCAAGACTATTAAACATGGCATAACAGTACTATCTACAACACTCGAAAATGCAAACTATTGAGATGAGCAATTGGCTAAGGTTATGTTTGGATATAGATGCGGAATTCAGGCTAACACTAAGTTTTCCCCTTTTATGATCATAATTGGGCACACACCACGCCTTAGGGTTGTCAATTATCTACATTCCTTGACTGTTGTGGTTGATGACACTGCTGATGTAGAAATTATTGCATAACAATTTCAATAGAAGTCGAAGTTGATAGCAACCGTCCATGAGAATGTTCTGCTCAATGTAGAACATGCACAACAAAAACAAAAGAGGACCTATGCTACCAGAAGAGGAAAACAAACCTTTGAAGGATTAGTTGTTAGATAAACAATGGTAAGATGAAAAAGCTAGGAAAGAAAAAAGGCTTTAACTTCCAACTGGGAAGGTCCATACCATTTTGTTGTGCATACAAATGGAATTGGAAATCTTGATTTTGAAGAAGGTAGCAGAATATGCATCATTATAAATGTTGATGGAAATCAATGGGAAAGATCTTGCAGGGATCTACAAATCTATCATGTTCTACAGGATTAAAAAAGTTGAAGGACTTAGCTTTCTAAAGAAGGGAGGGGTTAAATATGTGACCGGACAGGAAATCACTTGGGTTTCTCCAATGTGAACACCATTTCATTTTAGGGTTTAGGTTTTGTTTTAAGCATTTGTCAACTTTCTTCGTGCAAGCGACAAAATTGATCAACATTGTTTGTTAGTGGTTGTGAGTAAGAAACTTTGTTGTTTGTGTGTTATGTGAAACAAGTTGCAGTAGATGATGGGTGGCCAAGCGCACTTTAAGCATGCAAGGGCAATGGGAATAGGAAGCGGTTGGACAAAAATAAGAAGGGGAGTTCGAAGAAAGAGGACAAGTTTGTTTTTGGTTCAAACTATTGCAGTTTGGGTAGAAGGTAGAGCTTGCATGAATCTAAAGTTGTTGTGTTGTTTTTCCGTTGCATTAGTGACTATCTCATGGCCAGCTCTGTGTTCTTGTTAGAATTAAGACTTATAAAGGGTTGATGCTGAGGGTTAATGATGCCTAAAGGAAGTCTGAGCTGTAGAACTAGGAGCATATAGAAAATTGCATATGTAGGGGCTTTGGTGGAACCTTATTTGAAAATCTAGTGGGTAATTCATACATTTAAGTGGGAGCTAAAAACCTTAGCGGGTATCCTTGGGTTGGATAGAATGTGAGTGAGAGAAACAAGATGGGAGAAATCATAGCAAGTATCTATAGATCCATATTCGGCACAAAATTCTATTTTCTTTGAATAGTTGCAAACCAACTTGGCACACCCTGATCAATTGTGGATTCGTACCCAGAAGTCGATATGTTACTAAAGGCTAAACCAAACATTTCTTTGCATTGATCTATGTGGTAGGGGATGGATTAACAATTCATAATAGACCAAATGAACATTGAGAGTGTTGGCCTCAAGCCAGACCCTATTAACTCATGCACTCACAATACAAGAATTTGTTTCCAACAACAACTAAGGATTACTACTGTAGCAGATTTAGGAGAGGTTAATAGGCATGTATAGTTTGAATATCCTCATGGTTTGGAAGATCACATACTGTAGGACTTTAGAACCAGGGTGTTGTGACATTGCCTGTTTGACAGGAAATAAGTTACAAACATTGTAACAGGAGTAAGGATAAGTGGGCAACAAATGGTTTGTGTACCCTTTTCTTTTGGTTAAAAGATATCCATAATTGAGCCCACAGTGAATTTCCATGTTGCCATGTCTACCACAAGTTTACAATGGACTTTGGACACACTAACTCTTCTTATGAAGCACTTATTGGACTTGTAAATTGGAATTTAAAGGTTTTATTTTCAATAAAAGCTCTTTCCTATTCAAGATCTATTGTTTTGGGTTTGGGAAAACAATATAATGTCTTTGAGCAATTTATAAGTCTTGAAAAATAGATGGGTGGTTGTGAGCTTGTGAGATATTATTATGGGGAATCAAAGTACTGACATTTGTTCATTCATCTACATATTTTTCACTATAAACATAATATTGTAGCTATAAAGTATAATCCAATGCTTGGCTACTTGTTTAACATTACAACCATTTGATTGACTTGTAGAAACCACCACATCTAATTCTTTCATTTTGACTAGTTATTCTTACTTTAAATATTGAACCTATCAAATAAGTAGTGGTCATACATGATTTAAATTGTTGAAATTATGCACATATAATGTCTACATAGCAAAGTAGTAATCATTTGTTCAGTTTTGAGCACAATGTGGTTATACATTGAGTTTAACCTTTAATTAATCATTGAATTTAATACATTGAATTTACCTTTAATTATGAAATTTTCTGTTTTTACTTTCTTCAAATTTTTGGCAAAAGAATATTGTTTAACTATATTGGAGACACTAGGGAACATGCATTCAAAGTGATCCAAAGAGAAACGTACTGTGTTAGTTAATGTTGATTGGTTCCATGGTTACCCCATTGGTCCCACATGGTTTGGAACTCATGTTGTTGGAATCATGGACTTAAATTATTCATGATAAGTAATTGTGATCTGATTGAACATTTCTCAATATCTAATTAGGAACATCTTTTGTCCATTAATGGATCCATCTGGATCTTTGCATTGCCCTTTGACCCTTTTCCCCCCTTATACATATTTTGATTCCAATCCTCTTTCAAAAGTTTATGAAAGGTTTTTTCTTCCTTTATTTTCATTAGAAAGATTTGCTGAATCCTGATCCTATCCAATTCGAAGTACACAAAATGTGAGTGAATGGGTCATCACAAAGAAATTTGGACCACTTAGAATGGGAGTTGCACACACTCCTAAAATCTTTGGCATCTAGGCTTATCCTTCACCAACTCTTATCTACCCAAAGCTCCTTTTGCATGCATGTGAACCCAAAGATTTTTTATGTTTGGTGGCCCCTTTGATATATTCCTGAAGTGCCTTTCATTCACAATGATTTCATTATACACACACATATGTCAAACACATCAAGAAACTTCAAATTCCAGCCATCAATGATTCCTCAGAAAGTTTGTGGTTTGTGACCAAACTCAGACTTATATGCTCCAGCCCCCAAAACCACCCATAAACTTGGCGGTAATGAACTTGGCCCCATTGAGGCCGTGCAAACTGTAAACCTCTCTATTCAACCTTTTTTGGGGTGTTATGAGGTGTAGTGTATCCTTCAGAAGGTCATGTATAGGCACACATCAACTGTATAAACCATTGGAATTATCAAAGACTATGAAGGAAAATTTATTGTTAATGAAATAGTTTTGCACCTTTGGTTAAGATGCTTCTGAAGAATGCATGATAGAATGAATCCGGGGAACCTATTGATGCAACTGATGAAACTAGCTGCTTCCACCCATATTGTTGTACAGGGCTTCGTTACCAGGTGCTAATGTTTTATAGTCTCAGCTAGATATTTTGGTTGCCAGAGCAAAGTTGGAGAACATCGAGCCTTGGGGTTTAGTTTGAAACCTGGCAAACTTAGGCTACCATGCCAACCACTGAACTGCTGACAGTAGGATTAAATTTGTCAAGATAAATGTTCCGTCCCTTTGCTTGCTTCCAACATGGGTACAGGTCAGTAGTCATCATGACATCGTTGTGCACCTTTGCTTGCTTGCAACATGGGTACAGGTCAGGAGTCGTCATGACATGGGTGTGCACGACTTGGGTGTGTGCACAGAATTCACGAAACTTGGGTGCCTGCACAAAATTGATGAAACTTTTACAGATTCAACAAGTGGGCTTTAGGGTGGAAGCTTGGAGTACTGCACTACCGATTTCTCATTCTGCTATCAACTTTGATGCTGATTCCGTGAGATTAGTAATGGAACTCAGTATGGGGGGTAAGTACAATCAGTCTCAAATATACAGGGTTTTTTTTTTTCTTTCTGAAGCACAACAGCAGATCCAACCTGACAAGCTGTTGGCATCCCCCAAGTCAACCTCATTGGCAGACTCCCCCATTCAGGTTGGATTCACCTGGAGGAAGAAGCTTAATCTTTCACAGGATAAGGTACCGTATAAAGCCAGACAAAATCAAGGGGTTAGTGGGAGGAATGTTATGAATCACTGGTAAGTAGTAAGTTACTTTAGTTTTAACTTGAGTGAGTAGAATGTTTAGCTTTACCCAATCGAGTTATCCGTAAAGTCAGGCGATTAGGGGCCGAGAACATCCAGTTTCTGCATAATAGGGCATCAAACGGGTATCTGGGAATGAAAATTTTACAAAATGAAATAACTGGGACCCAAACTAGTTTTTCCACGAATTTTGGTGGTAAACTGAGTTTCATCCTGTCTTTTCCTTTCTCCTGAGCGCCTGCACTGCTGCTACATATATTTTCACTGCTCCTACCTGTACAACTACTATAATTACTCTCAAACCTTGTTCATTAAATGCCGAGTTCCAGCATTTCATAGCCAGATTTAATAAAAATTTCCTTACTTTGTGGATACCACTGAAAAAGGGGCTAGGGGGTGAAAGCAGAGGAGATAGGGGGTGAAACACAGGGTGACTTTACGGATAATTCTAATATGAGGAATTTGGCAGAATTTCTCTCTACTTGTATGGCCCGGACAAACCAAGGACTTGGTTAGATTAACTCTGCAGAACACAGCCCATTTCTTGTATTATTGAGACTATACCAAAGAAGGAAAGAGTGGTAGTTTTGGATGTTACATTAACATCATTGGCAAAGATTAATCATCATCAAAAAATATAGCACAAGTCAGTTGGGTAAGCATACCCATCACTGAACATAGGTGGGTAACCAGACGCCCATAAGTGCATGTGCAAGCTGGTAAACGAACACATGCCAACTTATCATTGTACAATATATTGCTTATGACCGAATGCTTCATTGTGAGAAATTGTGTTCTAAAATATTCTAACACTTGAATAGGTGGATGACTTTTGTTTTCAGTCATGAGTGAAAATTTGTACAAATATGAAAAAGTTTGGTCACTCTTTTTGGCCACAAATGTTTGGTTGTAAGGGATGAAGTGAACACACAAGTGTAAAACTAACCATAAATGTGCAAAAGGCAAGAGGTAAATGTCTTTTTAGTGTTTCGGTGATGCAGTTTGGGGGTCCAATTAAACAATTTGCAAGCACACAAATGTGCAAGAACCCTGATTGAGATCCAACGTAGAAATGCAAATGAAGGCAATTGAACATGGCACAAAGGAACCTTAACTTTGAATAGTAAAGGTGGAAAATTTTATGAGGAATCTAAAGGGCATACCTTGTAAAATCCCCCGCCCCCCACCTCCCCCCCCCACCCGCGGCGCCCACTCTCCCGACCCACTCCCACCATCTCACCC
>Ga0116231_10002698_pt1 | contig 37101 bp, 31 predicted proteins | sample S1TSphgellanicum_2_FD_89695 | JGI IMG/M metagenome (GOLD analysis project Ga0116231, IMG submission 89695) | Host-associated microbial communities from peat moss isolated from Minnesota, USA - S1T2_Fd - Sphagnum magellanicum MG | ecosystem: Host-associated > Plants > Peat moss > Unclassified...
AAGGAAAATGTTCTTTTCCGAAGAAAGGCGGAGCCCGCCCTGCGCGAACCAAAAGACTTTTAGTCCTGGTGCTCGCAGAGAGGTCTTGGCCATGGCCCGGGTTTTGGGGGCAGCGGAGAACATAAAAGTCTTTTGCTTCTTTTCTCCAGAAAAGAAGGGCTTTTTTCAACGTGACGCTGTGACGCGCCGTGAGACCCCCCACCCCAGCCCTCCCCATAAGGGGGAGGCAGAAGTTGGGCAATACCAACCTTTTGGGCTAAAGCTCGATCAGGCCGCAGGAGGCGGCCTTCACGGCGGCGTGCATGCGCGTGGCTGCGTTCAGCTTCATGCGCGCATTGTCGGCGTGGAAATCCACCGTGCGCTTGGCGAGGTCCACGATCTGTGCGATTTCCGCCGAGGTTTTGCCGCGCGCGGCCCAGGTGAGCACTTCGGTTTCGCGCTCGTTCAGGCTGACTTGCGTGGGCACCATGCGCCGGCGGGCGACGCCGGCCAGCCGCGCTTCGATGATGGCGACCAGGATGTCGAAATCGATCGGCTTGGTGACGTAGTCGTCGGCGCCGAGCTTGCGGGCCCTCAACTCGGTGTCACGGTCGGTCAGCGCGGTGAGGAAAACGAAGGGCATGGCGGAAAACCGTGGTGCGAGCGGGACCAGGCGCTCGAGGATGTCGAAGCCGGAGATCCCCGGCATGCTGATATCGGAGAGCACAAGATCGGGTTGCTCGCGCAGAATGGCGGAAAGCCCGGCCGACCCGCCATGCGCCACGACGACGCCAAAACCCCGCTCAGCCAGTTCCTCGGCGATCAGCCCCGCAGTCTCCTGGTCGTCATCGATACAGAGAATGCGCCGCGTGGCGCCGGCCATCGGCAGGTTATTTGAGTTGGAGAGGGCCAGTTTATGCCCAAAGACCTGATTGCCCAAAGAATCCCCCTGGCGGCCACAACGGTGCCGCAACAAGTTACTGCACCGCAGCGGGTGATAAAAAAGCAATGTGAATTTTCGCCAGGCTGCCGTTTGGGGCCGGAGCGAAGTTTGTGAGCGCTTCTACCACGCCTGTGCGCAGGTTCGCGACCCTGCACGCCATCCTTTCGCTCATCAGCGTGATGCTGTTCGCCCTGATCCTTGGCTTCGGCATTCTCACTGTCCAGCTTTTTAGCGGCTTCAACCAGCTTTCCGACGAATTGCGGCAGGTTTGGCTGCCCAGCACGCGTGTGCTGGGCGATCTCAATAACGATACGTCGGACTACCGCGCCGCGGAGGGTGACATTCTGCTGGCCTCCGACGCGGCCGAGCGCGCCCGGCATCTTGGCATTCTGGCCGAGCTCGGCCGCGCCATTGCCCGCGCCCAGCACGATTTTGAGGCGATCCCGCGCGCCGGGCCGAACGCACTGCTTTATGCGAGTTTCGCGCGGCGTTGGGCGATCTATGGCGCCGCGGCGTCGCAAGTGGCGGCGTTGGCTTCGCAAGGCGATCGGGCCGCTGCGACGCTTGCCTACCGCAACACGTCGCGCGCCGCCTACTCCGCCGCGAGCGACGCCCTGGGGGCGCTGACGGCGCATAATGCGGCGCAGGCCCGCAAAGCCAGCGCGCGCATCGCCCGCGCCTATCGGGAAGGCCGGCTGCTGATCCTATGCGCCCTGATCCTGGCCGGATCGCTTCTGACGGCCGCGCTGATCTTTATCCGGCGGCGGATTTCCGACCCTCTCACCGCGCTGGCCGCCACGATGCGCAGGCTGGCGGAAAACACGGTGGAGATCGAGATCGAAGGTGCCGGGCGCGACGACGAGATCGGCGAGATGGCGCGCGCTGTCATCGTGTTCCGCGCCAATGCGATCGATTTGATCCAGAGCCAGCGGGGCCTGGCCGAACAGGCGGCCATGCTGGAGCAGAAGCTGGCCTATGAACAGGAGTTGACGCGCCTGCAGCGCAACTTCGTTGCCATGATCAGCCACGAATTCCGCACCCCGCTCACCGCCATCGATGCGCATGCGCAGCGCCTTGTGAACATGCGCGATCGCATCACGCCCGAGGATTTGGCCGAGCGCGCCGGCCGCATCCGCGCCGCCGTGCAGCGCATCACCGGGCTGATGGACAATTTGCTGAATTCCTCGCGCCTGATGGATGGCGAGGTGAAACTGTTTTTCCATCCCACGCGCTTCGATCTTCGCAAGCTGCTGCATGAGGTGTGTGCCTTCCATCGCGAAATGGCGCCGAACGCCTATATCGGGGAGGAGTATGGATCGGGGCCGTTGGAACTGGTGGGCGACCGCAAGCTGCTGTTCCAGACCTTCAGCAATCTTTTGTCGAATGCCATCAAATACTCGCCCGGCAATGTGATGGTGCGTATCCGGATCATTCACGGCGCGGACCACAGTGTGGTTGCGATCAGCGACCGTGGGCTTGGCATTCCGGAGCAGGATCTTGCGCAACTATTCGCCCGCTATTATCGGGGGCGCAATGTGTCGGGCATCGTTGGCACCGGAGTGGGGCTTTATCTCGCGAAAACCGTTATTGCGATGCATGGCGGGGATATCACCGTGAACAGCGAGGAAGGCAGCGGATCCTGCTTCGAGGTTCGCCTCCCGCATGAACCGGGCGCGGATAGCCAGGTGGGCGAGATGGAAAGAAGCGCGTGACCTTGTGAAGAAGAAAGGCCTTCTTTTCTGAAGAAAAGAAGCAAAAGACTTTTATTTTGTTTGAGGGCTTTTCGGGGGACGGGACGCTTCAGGATACACGAGTTTTTTTCTTTTTTCAAAAAGGAACTCGTTCCCCTTTTCAGAGCGCCGCAGGGGAAGCCTTCAACAGAAGCAGCACAGAAATCGCAGCCAGAACAACCAGGGTCGCGATCACGCTCGTCGCCCGGAACGCGTATTGCTGCAGCGAATTTGGGGGCGCCACCATGCCGATCGGATGCATCCCGCGCGCGAGGGTCAGAATAATCAGCAGGATCCGCAGGATGGAGCGGCTGCCGCCTGAAATTTCGTAAAACGCCGCGAGAAGCAGGATCAAGGGCACATATTCGGCAAAATTCGCATGGGTGCGCATCCGCCGGTTCATTATATCGTTGCCGCCATCGCCATGCAGGATCTGTAGCTTGAAGCGCCCGGCGATCACCCAGCTCGAGAGCAGCGCAAAAATCACGCCGAGCAGCGCCGCATAAAAGCCCGTTACCGCCGGAAACACCATAGTCATGCCACCGCGCCCTGCCCCGCCTCGGCCACCGCAAGCGCCGTCATGTTGACGATACCACGCGCCGTGACACTTGGCACCAGCACATGCGCGGGCGCGGACATGCCAAGCAGAAGCGGCCCCACCGGCAAGCCATCCGCGGCCGCCTTTACCAAATTGAACGCGATGTTCGCCGCATCGAGATTAGGCATCACCAGCAGATTGGCCACACCCGAGAGCGTGCTATCCGGCATCACCCGGTCGCGGATGGCTTCCGAGAGCGCGGTATCACCGTGCATTTCACCATCCACTTCCAGATCGGGATCGTTCTGGCGGATCAGCGCCAACGCGTGGCGCATCTTGCGGGCGGAGGGAGAGTTGCTGGCGCCGAAATCGGAATGCGAGAGAAGGGCCACTTTCGGCACTACGCCGAAGCCCGCAACCGCCTTGGCCGCCAGGCTCGTCATTTCGGCTATCTGTTCAGCCGTGGGATCCACATTCATATGCGTATCGCAGAAAAATAGCGTGCCGGCTTGCAGGATCAGCGCCGAGAGCGCGAATACGCGGCTGACATCGGGGGATTTTGGGATGATCGGCAGCAGGTAATTCATCTGCCGCCACCACGCGCTGCTGCCGCCGCACAGGATGGCATCGGCCTGGCCGGTGCGCAGCAACATGCCGGCCGCCACCGTGCCGCGCGTCGTCATCCGCCGCGTGGCTGCATCCGGCGGCACACCGCGCCGCGCGACCAGACTTTGGTAATCAGGGACCAGCCTGCCGAATGTTTCGGTATCCTGCGCGGGATCGAGAATCCGGACATCGCGGCCACAGCTGATGCGCAGCCCCATATCCTTCACGCGCTGCTGGATTTTTTCGCGTTTTCCCAGTAGAATCGGTTGCGCGATGCCTTCATCGACCACCGTCTGCACGGCGCGCAGCACCCGCTCATCCTCACCCTCGCTGTAGACGACGCGCAAGTTCCGCTTGCGCGCCGCCTCGAACACCGGGCGCATGAGCTGGCCCGAGCGGAAAACAAAACGTTCAAGCTCCGATCTATAGGCATCGAAATCGGCAATAGGGTCTGCCGCCACGCCGCTTTGCATGGCGGCGCGCGCCACCGCGGGTGCGACCTGCAGGATCAGCCGCGGATCGAATGGTTTGGGAATGATGTAGTCCGGCCCGAATACGGGTGCGGCGCCGCCATAGGCGCGCGCCACCACTTCGCTTGCCTCCATGCGGGCGAGTTCGGCGATGGCCTCCACGGCCGCCAGCTTCATCGCTTCGTTGATGGTGGTGGCGGCGACATCCAGCGCGCCCCGGAAAATGAAGGGGAAGCAGAGAACGTTATTCACCTGGTTCGGATAATCGCTGCGGCCGCTTGCAATGATCGCATCCGGGCGCGCGGCGCGCACCAGTTCCGGCAGGATTTCCGGATCGGGATTGGCCAGCGCCAGGATGATCGGCCGCTCGGCCAGTTTCGGCAGCCATTCCGGCTTGAACACACGCGGCGCGGACAGGCCCATGAAGATATCGGCACCCTCGATCACATCGGCCAGCGTGCGGGCATCCGTATGGCGTGCATAGCGCGCCATGTTTTCCGGCATGTCCGGCTCGCGGCCGGCGTAGATCACGCCCTTGATGTCGGTGAGGATCACGTTCTCGATGCGCAACCCCATGGCCACCAGAAGATCGACGCAGGCCAGCGCCGCCGCCCCGGCGCCGGAGGTGACGAGCTTGACCTCATTCAGGGTCTTGTTTTGCAGCACGAGCGCATTGCGCACCGCGGCGGCCACCGTGATGGCGGTGCCGTGCTGGTCGTCGTGGAATCCCGGGATTTGCATCCGTTCGCGCAGGGCGCGTTCGATGATGAAACATTCCGGTGCCTTGATATCCTCCAGGTTGATTGCGCCGAAAGTGGGCTCGAGGGCGGCGACGACGTTGATGAAGAGCTGCGGATCGGCGGCATCCACTTCGATATCGAACACATCGATGCCGGCGAATTTCTTGAACAGCGCGGCCTTGCCCTCCATGACCGGCTTGCCCGCCAGGGGCCCGATATTGCCTAGGCCGAGCACCGCCGTGCCGTTGGAGATCACGGCCACCAGATTGCCGCGCGCGGTGAACTCGCGCGCCGTGCGCGGGTCGGCCACGATCGCATCGCAGGCGGCGGCGACACCGGGGGAATAGGCGAGCGAAAGGTCGCGCTGGGTGGCCATGCGCTTGGTGGGCTCGATGGCGATCTTTCCCGGCCTTGGGTAGCGGTGGTAGTCGAGTGCGGCCTGGCGAAAATCGTCGTCCATTGCTTATCCTTAGGAAGAAGGAACCTTCTTTTTTGAAAAAAAGAAGCAAAAAACTTTTATTTCTGGCGCCTACGGAAAGTTCCGTTTCATGGCCTCGATCATGGGGCCAGCGGAGAAATAAAAGTCTTTTGGTTCTTTTCTTCAGAAAAGAACTGCTTTCTTACTTTCACTGCGAAACAGCCGGTCCCTTCACAATCTCTGAAAGATCATCGGGGCGCAGCCAGGCCTTGAAAGCCGCCTGCACCAGCGCCGGCGTTGCATCGTAATAATGTTTCGCCGCGACGATCGGCGTATCCAGCGGCAATCCTAAATCCACCAGCCGTAAATCGAGCCCGGCAATCGCATCCACGCTGGAGCGCTGCATAGGCAGCCGGCGCAACATCTGCGCCTTCGCCCGCGTGAGCTCCGCTTCGCTGACCGGCGCCGCCTGCAGCGCTTTGAGATCCTGCACCACCGCTTCGCGCGCTTTGACCACCTTGTCCGGATCGGCGCCGAAGGAGACGCTGTAATCGCCGCGCGTGCGCGACCAGTCCAGCTGGCTGTCGACGTTGTAGACATACCCGGTCTTTACCCGAAGATCCTGGTAGAGCCTGGATGAAAACCCGCCGCCGAGGATCGTGTTGCCGACCATCAGGTTGAAGCGGTCGGGGTTGGTCACCGGCAGCGTCATGGATTCCACCAGCGCCACCGAATCCTGCACATTTTGGCTGTCCGGCACATGCGCGGCGGTGGGTTTACTCGCCCCGATCGGTGGGAGATCGATCGCCGGCGTTTTCCCCCGCGCGGCCCAGCCGCCGAAATCCTGCTCCACTACCTGCCGCGCCTGATCTGGCGTCACATCGCCCACAATCACGATCGTGGTCAGGTCCGGCCGATAGGCCGACACGTAGTAGCTGCGCACGTCATCCGGCTTCAGCGCCATCACGGTTTCGGGCGTCGCCTGGCGCAATTGCGGATCACCCTCGGGCACGACGCCTTTCACCATGGCACGGTGAAACAGGTATTCCGGAGATTGCAGCATTCCCGCCAGGCTTTGCGCAAGCTGCTGCCGCACGATAGCGAAATCGCTGGGCGGAAATGCCGGATGCAGTTCATTCTCCGCCAGCAGGGCCATGCCGTGTTCGAATTCCGGGGTCAGCACTTTCAGATCAAATCGGGAGCCCGCGTTTTCCTGCGCCGCGATATCATCAAGTGCTTTCTGGAAGCCAAGCCTGTCGTGTTTTTCGGTGCCGTAATCGAACAGCTTGGTCACCACATCGGAAATGCCTTCACGGCCTTTCGGCTCCTCCATCTCGGTGACCTGGCGCACCTGGCCGAACACTGAAACAGTACGGCTGACATGCTCCGGCTGCACGATCAGCCGCAAGCCATTCGGCAGCGTGCTCACCACCGGCGGCGTGCCCATGTCCGGAATGTGCAGGCTTGCCAGCGCATCGGAGGCCCATTGCGGCAGGGCGACCGGCTTGCTGGGCGCGCCGCCGAATGATTCCGCCCCGCCAAACCCTTTGCCCGCCACCGGCTTGCCGGACTCCTCCGGCAACAGGATGGCCGTGACTGCGTGGTCAGGATCGAGCAATTCATGGGCAACCCGGTTCACGCCCTCCACCGTGACCGCCTGATAGGCCTTGGCGATATCGTCGGGCGAGGACGCGCCCTCGAAGGCGAGCGCGCGCGACCAGCTTTCGGCGAGGCCGGTGATGCTGTCATTCGCGAAGGCGAGTTGTGCGAGTTCCTGGCGTTTGGCCGCCGCCACCAGGTCGGGCGGCACGCCGTTCTTGGCGATCTCCGCCAGAATGGCTTTCATTTCCGACAGTACCGGCTTCGGGTCGCCGCCTTTCGGGAATGCCGCGGCGGCCAGGCCGAAACCGACATCGGCTTTCGGCTCGAAGGCGAATTCCGAAAGCAGCGCGTGGCCGGCCGGCACCATGCCATAGAGCGCGCCACGCTGGCTGCCGAGCACATCGCCCAAAATATCGGCGGTGGCGAAATCGGCGGATTTCAGGCCCGGCATCCGATAGGCCAGCGTGACCAGGCTGAACGGCAAATCCGTGGGCAGCGTCAGCGTTTTTGGCGTGACGGGGCTGCTGGTGAAGGGGGCGTGGGCGGGGATGTCGCGCCGCTTGATGGCACCCATTGCCGCCTTCACCTCGGCCAGGGCCGCCTGCGGGTCGACGTCGCCGGCGATCACCAGGATGGCATTGTTGGGCGCATACCAGCGCTCATAGAAGGCGCGCAGCAATTTTGCGTCGGTCTTGTCGAAGGAAGGCCGCGTGCCGAGCGCGTCGTGTTCATACGGCGTGCCGGCGAACATGATGGCCTGCAATTGCGAGAGATAGGTGTAGATCGGGCTGGAAAGATCGCGCGAGACTTCCTGCTCGATGGCACCGCGTTCCTTCTCCCAATCCGGCTGCGACAGATCCAACCCCTCCATGCGGAGCGCTTCCACATGCAAAGCCACGCCAAGATTGGCCGCGGGGACGGTGTAGAAATACTGCGTGACAGTTTCTGTCGTGTCGGCGTTGTAGTCGCCGCCCAGCAATGAGCCGAGTTCGGAGAGCTGGTCGCGATCGAGCCCGGCGCTGCCGCGGAACATCATGTGCTCCAGGGCATGGGCGGTGCCGGGGAAGCCGGCGGGGGCGTCATTGGAGCCGACCAGGTAGTTGATCTCGCTGGTGACCACCGGGGCCAGCCGGTCTGGAACGATGACCACCCGCAGGCCGTTATCCAGGGTGGCGCGCAAGACGTTATCGGGCACGCTGCCCGAAATGCCCGCGGGGGCGGCGGCGGCGGGCAGCACATGTGCCAAGGTGAAAGCGATGCCGCCCAGCAGACCGGCCTTGAACCCAAACACCTGTTTTTTCACATCCTGCTCCCGCAACAGCGCCGCGCACCCTAGGCGCGTCCGCCGCCCGATGCCAAGCGGACCGGCGCAGTTCCTCCCACCCCCTTCCCGGCATAGGGATTTTCCGCACATGCACTGCACATGACAAATTCTGTCCCAGGCCAGTCAGGCGAGCCCTCTGCCCTCGCCCTTCTCACCGTCGCCCAAACCAACGCGGCCGACCGGCTCACGATCGCCGCCGGCATCCCCGGTACCACTCTGATGGAAAACGCCGGCAGCGCCGCCGCCGAACGCATCGCAGCGCGGTGGTCGCCCCGCCCAACCGCCGTGCTATGCGGGCCAGGTCATAATGGCGGCGACGGTTTCCTGATTGCACGCAGATTGGCGGAAGCCGGCTGGCCGGTGCGCCTCGGCCTGCTCTGCGACCCGGCCGCGCTCAAGGGCGATGCGCGCCACCATGCCGCATTGTGGAAAGGCAAGATCGAGCCACTGACGCCCGCAATGCTGGAGGGTGCCGGCCTGGTCGTCGATGCGCTGTTCGGCTCCGGCCTCGCGCGCCCTATCGAAGGCGACGCGGCAAAGGTGCTGAAGGCCGCTGCCTTGTCGGGCGCGCCGGTGGCCGCCATCGATGTGCCGAGCGGCGTCGCCGGCGATAGCGGGGTGGACCTCGGGGCCGTGCCGGCGGAGCTTACCATCACTTTTTTCCGCAAGAAACCCGGCCACCTTCTGCTGCCCGGGCGCGCCCTCTGCGGCGAGGTCGACGTTGTCGATATCGGCATTGCGGCCAGCGTGCTGGCGGATCTCGGCGTCACCACCCACGAAAACGCCCCAACACTCTGGCGCGCCGATCTGCCGCGCGCGGTTCCGGGCGGCAATAAATACGGGCGCGGCCATGCCTTGATCTACGGCGGCGTGATCATGACAGGCGCCGCCCGCATGGCCGCGCGCGCCGCTGCACGCGCCGGTGCTGGCCTCACCACCATCGCGGCGCCCGAAAAAGCCTGGCCCATTTACGCCGCCGCGCTGACCAGCATCATGGTGCGCCCGGTGCCCGAACCGGAAACGCTCGCACCCCTGCTCGACGATCCCCGCATCACGGCGCTGTTGATCGGCCCCGGCGCCGGGGCCACCCCGCAAACCCGCGCGCATAGCCTGGCCATGCTGGCGACCGGCCGCCCGGTGCTGCTGGATGCGGACGCCATCACTGCCTTCCAGCACGACTCCGCCACCCTCTTTGCCGCCATCAAAGGCCCTTGCGTGCTGACCCCGCATGACGGCGAATTCCGCCGCCTGTTCGCGACCGATGGCGACAAAGTTTTTCGTGCCCGCGCTGCTTCCCGGCAAAGCGGCGCGGTGATCGTGCTGAAAGGCGCGGATACCGTGGTGGCCGCCCCCGACGGCCGGAGCGTTATTAACGCCAACGCGCCCGCAACGCTGGCCACCGCCGGCTCCGGCGACGTCCTCGCTGGGATTATTCTGGGGCTTCTCGCACAGGGCATGGAGCCGTTCGCCGCGGCCTGCGCCGGCGTTTGGTTGCACGGGGAAGCTGCCGCAGGATTCGGGCCTGGGCTGATCGCGGAGGACTTGCCTGATCTGCTGCCCGGCGTTTTGCGCGAATTTTTGGCCAAGTAAGCAAGGAAGCACTTCTTTTTTGAAAAAAAGAAGCAAAAAACTTTTAAGTCTTGAAGCGCCTGGTGGAGCAGGCGAGCCACAGGAACAAGAGTTTTTTGGTTCTTTTTTTCAAAAAAGAACATTCTTCCTTTCATGCCTTGGGCGGCGCTACGCTCGCTTTTCTGGTTCCGCAATGATCTCGAGCCTGGCCCTGGCAGGATTGAAACTGAGAGCGAATTCGATCAGGCAGCTTTGTAAATACTCTCGGTTAAAGGTGTAAATTCTCAAAGTGCCGTCACGCTCCACACTCACCAGTTCGGCATCTCGCAGAATTGCGAGATGCGCTGACAGCGTGGGCTTGGGGATGGCAAGCCGCCGGGAAATTTCACTCGCCGGCATGGATGTCTCGCTCAGCAGAAATAGAACGCGACATCTTGTCGGCTCGGCCAGGGCTTTCAAGAGTCGTTCCATGAAGACAATTTCCGTTGTTTTGGAAATACGGAATTATGTTTCGATTGGCAGCCTTCTTACTTGATCACAACGTAATATTCAAGGAAGGAATTTCTTCTCCGGTACCTTTACAGTCTTTTTTGACCGAGTTACATCTTTGCTCAATCAAGATGTGCAGGTGAAGAAACAATCTTTCGCACGAATAAGTAATATTCAAATTCCAGCAATCTACAACTCTCCCGTGCAGACGAATCGGTTCTCGGCACACGCAGGTTCTGAAAAGAAACTGTAGCCTCAGTGTCTTGCCTGCACTCTTTTGCACGCGGCAGCCTAACTTATCATATCAAGATGATCCGAAAATGTTCGGTTTTCCTCTGTATTTTACTGAAGTTCCACCTACACGCGTGTCCATAACAAGAAACACTCGCGGGAGTTCATGGTATGCAGGGCGACAAGACTCATAAACTATGGTCGGATTGGTTGAGCGAGGGCAGCACTGCGTTTTTCGCAGGTGTGGTGCCGCAATTGGATGGCCGGCTCCTGACTGGGCCATCACACGACAAAACCAGCAAGGAGACGCTGCATGCCGCATCAGGCACCGTGACCAATGGCGGCACAGACCTTTTCACCCTTTACGATCCCAAGGATGCCGGCAAGGTGCTGGACTACGCCTTTACCGGCGCAGGGACGGATCAAGCTTCCAGCAGCCTGACCGGAAGCATCACGGTCGGCGCCGATGGGATCGCTTATATCGCGGTATCGATTGAAAGCATTGGCCAGGATTACCCGAATCAAAAGTTGACCCTGAATGTGGGCGGGCTCTCTGCCACCATTACCGTCGTCGATGCGCCCTCCAACCAGGCCACCTTTGCGCTTAGCAGCAACATCGAGACGCTGACGATGAGGTCGCCGAATAATCTGATTCTCGGCACGCTTGGTTCGGTCAATCAGTTCGGCACGGAAAGCGGGGGCACGCTGCTTGTCGGTGACTATATCGATGGCGGGGCGGGCAACAGCACAACGCTCAGCCTGCTGCAAAACAGCGTCAACACCAGTTTCGGTTTCGATGTGCTGCCTGTGGGCATCACGATCAAGAACGTGCAACTTCTCACGGTGAACTCGGTGCAGGCCGCCGGCGGTGTGATCGACGGCACGACCGAATATTTCGATACCACCGGTATCGACGTGGTGAACGGCGCCAGCACGCTCGGCTCGTTGTCTGTACAGACGAGCCTAGGCGAGGATTATCTGAAGGTGGGCACGGCCACGAACGTGACAATCAATAATGACGGCCCGCTGATACCTACCTACGACGCGGGCGTAACGCTGGTTGGCGGCGACAATGTGACCGTAACCGATACCGGCGGGGCGAGCGCACCCAGCAGCGCCATTGTCAGTGGTGCGGCCGGTACGATCAGCATCACCGACGCCAACGCATCCCCTGGTGGCTATATTGACATTTCCGGCGGCACCGACATTGCCGTGAATGGCTACGGCACGGTGAATATCGGCGGCGAAAGCGGCAGTGTGAGCGTGAATGATGACGGTTACGACGATGCCATCGACGTAACTGGGGGAACCGGCGATTCGATTACCGGCACCGGTGCGATTACCGTCGCCGATGCGCTCGGCACCATAAGCGTGGCCGATAGCGGTTATGGCAATGCGATCAATGTGAGTTACGGCACGAATCAGCAACTGAGCGGCCAGGGCGAAATCAACAGCTACCTGGCATCCGGCACGGTGGATATTCTGGATACCGGCGATGGGGAATCGGCTTCGGTGTTCGACAGCACCTCGCAAGGCGGCACTGTGGCGGGGGCGGGCGACATTATCTTCAGCGCGCAATCCTCGGCGCCCGCGCTTTTGGTGACCCAGGACAGTTCAGCCTACGGCGATACCAATTCCTACAATATAGAGACGTTGGGCGGCCAGGCCGTGACCATCGACAACACCGGTGGCTTCATCGACTTTGATGGCCAGTTCATCGCCAATACCAATTCTATCCAGGAAGGGCTGGCGCCGGAGATCGCGACCAACCCGAGTGGAACGCAATACGATGCCACGTTGGGCAGCGATGCCGGCGCCTCGGTTGATATCGACGATGCCTATGCGAATGGGCTATATGGCATCGGCGCGGTAACTGCCTATACAAATGGTGCCACCGGCGCCAGCATTACGGGCGGTTCCGATCTGCTGCTGGAAGATATCAATACGGTGGCGCTGGTACGCAGTGCCGGCGCCGGGGCCACGCCAGGCCTGAGCAAGCTTGCCACGGTTACGCTGGACGGCGTTGGCGGCACTGCCCAGGTGATCACGGATGCGCTGGTGACCCTAACGCTGGATCATAGCGGCCTTAACGATAAGGGCGCCACCGATGTTACTGTCACCGACCGTTCCAGTTCCGCCCTTGCCTTGAATGTGGCCAATGATTCCGCGGGCACGGCATTGACCGATAATACCGCGACCTCGATTGCGATTGGCGCTACCGGGAATTACGACCAACTGACATTGGCGGCGAGTGCCGCCAAATCGCTCTCTGTTTCGGGCAGCCAGGTGCTGGTGCTGACCTCCGGCGCGGGGCTGGGCAATCTGGCCAGCATCACGATCAGCGGCGCCGCCGGGTTGTATGATGAAGGTACCGCGCACGGGTTGCAAACCTATGCGAGCCTTGCAACCATCAACGGAAGTACGACAAGCGGCAACATCAACGTTGCCATTGGGCCGAAGCAAAGTTTTGCCGGCGGCTCCGGGGTGGATACGGTGACGATTTCCGCCGATCAACTGGCGGCCGTGCATGGCGGCACCGGCACGTCCAACGTGCTTGTGGCCAATGGTCTCGGCTCGGTTTTCACCGCGGCCGAAACGGGACGGAATGTTTCCGGCTTTCATATCCTGGAGACAACCGCGGCCTCGGGCGGCACCTATGATCTGAAAAACGTTTTCGGCGGCATCAGCGATGTGGTTGTGGCGGCTGGCCCAACGGCCGCGCTGACTTTCAGCAATGCGGGTGCTACGGAAACGCTGGCGATCGATGGGAACCTTGTCAGTTCGCGGGAAGTGACGATCCTGCAGGCGAGCGGCGTTACGGGGCCGACCAGCCTGAACCTTGCACTGGGCACGGGTGCGGCGGCCGGGGTGAACGATCAGACGCTGACGGCACAGAATTATGCCAGTGTCGCTATTGCGAGCCTGGGGCTGGTGAACGCCGAAACTGGCGCCTCTGTCGGCACGAACACGCTGACGCTTGCGGATGCGGCGGCCTCCAGCCTTACCCTCAGCGGGGCTGAAAGCCTTGTTTTGAACAGCAGCGGCAACGCCATCAGCAGTATCAATGCCACCGGGGCGGCTGCATCCGCGGTGCTCGACTTGCTGGGCCTTGGGCTGACGAGTGGCGGCGTGACTGTTACTGACGCCGGGGCGACCGTGCTGTTCACCGGCAATGTGACCAGCCTGAAGACCGATACCGTCAGTTTTGCCTCGGGCAATAGCGGCGCGAACGTGATTACCGAAACCGGCACGGGTGCGTTGCTGGTGAATGGGGCGGATGCGAACGGCGATAATACGGTGACCGCGCGATTTGGCGTGTTGGACGCGACGCTGGGGAACGGCAACAACGCCATTTCGGGCGGGAACGCCACCACTTCGATCACGGCCGGGAATGGTGACAACGATGTGAATGTCGGGTCGGCCATTGGTTCGCTGGGCGTTTCGGTTGTGCTGGGCAACGGCTCCGATGTGGTGAATATCCTGAGCCATGGCGCCGATACGGTGAGTGTTGGCGGTGGCGTTCGCGTGTTTGACGCCATCACCGTGGGCAACGGCAATGCTGCCATCTCGGTGGGCACCGCCACCACCACGGGCAGCCTGGCCGGCAGCGCGGTGATCACCGTAGGCAGCGGCAATGATGTTATCGCGGCCGGCGCCGGGACTTACACGGTTAATCTCGGTTCGGGCAGCGATACGCTTACGGCCAATGTAGGTGCTTCGGGCGCCGGCGGGGTCACGGTGAATTTTGGCGCCACGCCAAGCGATGGCGCGGACAAAATTACCCTTGGTGACGGGAAGAACATCGTTAACGGAGCATTTGCCGAAGGCAGCAACACCGTTTCGCTGGGCAACGGCGCCAATACGGTGACGCTGGGCAACGGCAACAATACCGTGACGCTGGGCAACGGCAACGATCTGGTTTCCCTCGGGGGCGGTGACAACGCCGTTTCCGTGGGCAGCGGGATCAGTACGTTGACGGTGGGCGGCGGTGCAAACCAGCTGACCTTGCATGGCGGTGCTGACACGATCGACCTGACTGCGCCCGGATCTTCCGGCTTGTTTACCACGATCACGGGGGCCGCGCCCGGCGACACGATTGCTTTCATCGCGACGAACGGCGCTGTGCAGTGGGAGGGTGGCGGGGCCACGGGCGCTGGCAGCGAGGTTTCGCTGCCGCCCAACGCGACGTTCGCCGACTACCTGAATGCGGCCTGCTTTGCGAATGGCGCCACCAACAGCCAGCTTGCCTGGTTCGATTATGGCGGCAATCAGTATCTGGTGGAGGATAATTCGAGTGCGGGCACTTTTGTTTCCGGGCTGGACTACGTGACGAAATTCAGCGGCACATCGTTGAATTTTTCTGACACGACGCTGAACGGCCTGCATAACGGCGTGGTGCTGCATAGCTGAGGCGTAGATTGTTCGTTTTGACGGGAAACGGGCGGCGCGGATGTGGTGGGCTGCACAGCAGCCCACCCTATGGCGGGGCGGGGGCGCAGGAATAAAAGTCTTTTTGCTTCTTTTTCTTCAGAAAAAGAAGTTTCTTCTTCATGCTTCTGATTTTACTGCTTTATTTGTTGATTGCTTGCGCGGCAAAGCGGCGGGCCGGGCCGGCTCACCCGTCAATGTGGACGAAGGTTCTATGGCGGGGGCCTTTCCATCGGGGTTTTCGTGGATAGGGTGCGCGCAGCAGCCGTTTCGGCAATCTTGGGAGATTTTCAATCATGGACGTACGCGCCGCCGTGGCCTTTGAGGCCGGCAAGCCGCTGACCATCGAAACCGTGCAGCTTGAGGGGCCGAAGGAGGGGGAGGTTCTGGTGGAGATCAAGGCCACCGGGATTTGTCATACCGACAAATACACACTTTCGGGCGCCGATGCGGAGGGGATTTTCCCCAGCATACTTGGGCATGAAGGCGCGGGCGTGGTGGTGGATATCGGGCCGGGCGTGACCAGCCTGAAGAAGGGCGACCATGTAATACCATTGTACACGCCTGAGTGCCGGCAGTGCAAATCCTGCCTGAGCCGCAAGACGAATCTGTGCACCTCGATCCGCGCGACGCAGGGCAAGGGGTTGATGCCGGACGGCACGAGCCGGTTCAGTTTTCAGGGCAAGCCGATTGCCCACTACATGGGCTGTTCGACTTTTGCGAACTACACGGTGCTGCCGGAGATTGCGCTGGCGAAGGTGCGGGAGGACGCGCCTTTCGACAAGATCTGCTATATCGGTTGCGGTGTAACGACCGGCGTGGGTGCTGTGATCTACACGGCGAAGGTGGCGCCGGGCGACAATGTGGTGGTGTTCGGGCTGGGCGGCATCGGGCTGAACGTGATCCAGGGTGCGCGCATCGCGGGTGCCGACATGATCATTGGCGTGGACATCAATCCCGGCCGCAAGGAACTCGCGGAAAAATTCGGCATGACGCATTTCGTCAACCCGAAAGAGGTGAGCGGCGATCTGGTGCCGTATCTGGTGGAGCTGACGAAGGGTGGGGCGGACCACAGTTTTGAATGTGTCGGCAACACAACGCTGATGCGCCAGGCGCTGGAATGCGCGCATCGCGGGTGGGGCAAATCCACGATCATCGGTGTTGCGGCTTCGGGGCAGGAGATTTCCACCCGGCCGTTCCAATTGGTGACGGGCCGGGTGTGGCAGGGCAGCGCTTTCGGCGGCGCACGCGGGCGCACCGATACGCCGAAAATCGTGGATTGGTATATGGAGGGCAAGATCAACATCGACGATCTGATCACCCACATCCTGCCGCTGGAAAAAATCAATGACGGCTTCGATCTGATGACGCGCGGCGAGAGCATTCGCAGCGTGGTGGTGTATTGATGCCGGCCGAGATCAGGAGCCAAAGCCGGTCTTTCGGCGGCAGCATCGGCGTTTACGCCCATGCCTCGGAGGCGACGGGGACGGAGATGAAATTCTCCGTGTATCTGCCGCCGGCGGCGGAAAAGGGGCCGTGCCCGGCGGTGTATTATCTGGCCGGGCTGGAATGCACGCAGGATACTTTTGTGCAGAAGGCCGGGGCGTTGCGGGTGGCGAGCGCGTTGGGGCTGATTTTGGTGGCGCCGGATACGTCGCCGCGCGGGGCGGGCGTGGCCGGCGAGGATGACAGCTGGGATTTGGGCACGAGTGCCGGGTTCTATCTGGATGCGACGCAGGCGCCCTGGGCGGCGCATTACCGCATGGGGACGTATGTGAACGAGGAATTGCCGACGCTGATCGCGGGGCAATTCCCGGTGAAGCCGGGTGTGCAGGGGATCATGGGCCATTCGATGGGGGGCCATGGGGCGCTGATTTCCGCCCTGCGGTATCCGGGAAAATGGCACTCGGTTTCGGCGCTGGCGCCGATCAGCAATCCGGTGGCCGTGCCTTGGGGAGAGAAGGCGTTTTCCGCTTATCTTGGGGCGGAGCGTGCTGGCTGGGATGATTTCGATGCGAGCATTTTGATGGGGCGCACGGCATTTCCCGGGCCGGTTCTGGTGGATCAGGGGCTGGCGGACAAGTTTTTGGCCACGCAGCTGCGGCCGGAAGCTTTGGAGGCGGCGGCCGCGAAATCTGGCCAGGCGCTGACGCTGCGGCGGCATGAGGGGTATGATCATTCTTACTGGTTTATCCAGACGGTGATTGCCGACCATCTGGAGCACCATGCGCGGGAGCTGGGGAAGGTTGGGTAGCTGGCCCGGGTGCGTCGGCTGACGACCTATTTTAGGAAGCACTTCTTTTCTGAAGAAAAGAAGCAAAAGACTTTTGTTTCTCCGCAGTTCCCACACGGGAAGCCATGGCCGTTATAGTGACGCATGCGCAGGAATAAAAGTTTTTTGGTTCTTTTTTTCAAAAAAGAACATTCTTACTTGACCCGATCGCGCCTCACATACAGCTCCGGAAATTCCACCGACCGCACATAGGCGCTCGCTAAAATCTGTATCACACAGGGCATATACTGTTCCGGCTTGCCGTCACCGTCTTGCCAGTCGTCGAAGGTGATCACCGGTGGGGGTGTTTCCCGCAATGTTATGCACAGATCGCGGGTGCGGCCGAACCAGGGGGTGCGGGCATAAATCGCATCCTTGCGCGAATACATGTAGTATCCGTCGATGGGCAGGCGATCGGCTGCCCAGTACAGATCGGGCCGATAGACAAGTGCGAGCATTCGCTCATTGGGCCTTACAGCTTCCCGTATTTTGCGGAAGAGTGGGGCATCGGAACTGTTTGCTATGAAGACCGGCGGAAGCCGGACGATTTCGGCGCGCGTCATCATGGTAGGACTTGCAATCGAATGACGCATGAGCAACTCGGCGCAGGCGATGGTGACAGTAACGACCGCCGTGGCGATCAGGCCGCGCAGCAGTGATCCTGAAACTTTGCCAAACGCCCTTGCTGCCGTCAGCGAAAAATAGGCAATCGCCACACCCAGGAAAGCGCCGTTCTGAAAACCGGTCGATCCGCGCAGGTTGAGGGCCAGAATGCCGGCAATGCCCAGAAGCTGGGGCAATCGGCGTGTGTGGCGCCACCCGATCACCGCAGCCGAGGCGACACACGCCAGCGCCAAATCCTGCACGAAACGCTGCGGCTTTTCGCTGGGAACAAGACTGGCCAGGAAATGCCAAGGACTTTGCGGATTTGTCTGGGTAAAAATCGTCAGGCCAAAGATGAAATGATAAATCAGGTAACCCACCGGATCGCCGTAAAGGAGCATCCAGATGGCGAGCAGAACGATGGTGAGAAAGCCGGTGGCCAGGAACGCATAGAGCGACCGGAATTGCCGCATGCGCCACTGCGCCACTGTCGCGCCGAGCAGCCATAGAAAGAGGGTGGGGCCCCAGGTGAAGGCGCAAAAGGCGGCCAGGGCTGCGGCGGCGCCGCCCGGCACGGCCCAGCCCAGCGGCGGCTCCTTGCCGTAGCACATCGGCATGATGAAACTTGCCAGCAGGATCGATAGGAAGGCCGTGGAAACCGGCTGGTAGCTGAACAGATAGAGGCCCTGCACGAGCCAAACCGAAGCGGTGAGGCCGGAAAACAGCGCCAGCGCCCAGGCCCTGCTTGCAACACCCTTGAGCGCCGGCGAGAGCGTTACGGAAATGCCTGCCAGGCATACCAGACCGGCCGGAACAAGCCGGGAATAATTTGCATCGCTCCAGCCAAACAGGGCGCCGTAGGCTTGGGCGAACATGAAGATGGCCGGCCCATGCAGATCGATGAAACCTTTGTAGAGTTTGCCGCCGTCATTCAGGAAGCGCCCGCCAAGCAGATGCATGGCTTCGTCGTTGAACGAAATGAACCAGATGCCGTGCGCGATTCGTGTGGCGAAAAAGAAAACCGCCAGCGCGGCGCAGGCCACCGCCGCCAAGGCGCTCAGCGACGCAGAATGTAACCATCGCGGCCAGACACGATCAGTCATGGTCATTGCGCGCGTGTTTCCCAAGGCGCCGGCTTCCACCGGCGCGCGGCCATGCTCCTATGCCGGTTGGGATCGCTCGTCCAGGCGCAGGCCTGGATTATTTCGCTGTCAGTTTGGAAGCCAGCGCCCTTGCGAAAGCGCCCAGCCGCCGCTCCATGTTGGCCGGCGCCTCGCAGGCGTAGCGCATGGTGAATTGCGCTTCCCGGTAGACCCGCATGTCGAAGTCGCGCTTGCCGACAAGATCCTCGTGGCCCGGGGCGGTTGGCGGATCGGCATCCGCCTGGTTGCTGATCTTTGTGATGAGAGCGGCCATTTCGTTCTGGCGATGGCCAAGCTGCTCGATCCGCTGGATCAGGATGCCGCGTTCATCGTTGGTCTGATCCACCAGCGCGCCGAACAGAAAGGGATAAGCGGTGGCGCGCTTATCCTGCGGGATAGTGTCGGCATAGGCGTTAAGCTTGGCGAGCGCATCGGCATCGTTCGTGTCGCGATCGACAATGGTACTGGCGAGATTGAAAATCTCTTCGTTGTCGCGCCAATCGGTGCCGCGCGGCACCGGCGGGCCGGCCCAGTATGAGCCGGGCTCCAATGTTGGGATCAGGCGTTGCGCGCAGGGCCAGTCGGGATTTTGGCCGGGGATTTGGGCATTGGCGTGCCGCGCCATGCCGGCGAACATGACTGCCAGAAGCAAGGCTTTCCTGATGGACATTGGTTCTTATTCCCCTCCGCCGCGGCGGGCCAGAAGGCCGCGCCCGGGGTCGTAGCCCACCACGGCGAGGCCCATGAAGAGTGCGAGATAGGCGCAGAGAATCAGCGCCGAGATCGGGTCGAACGAATCGTAGAGCATGAATCGGATCAGTTCGACCGCGTGGGTGAAGGGATTTATCTCGCTGATCCAGTAGAGCGGCAGGCTGGATTGCTGCATGCGCCACAGCGGGTAGAGCGCCGATGAGGTGAAGAACATCGGAAATATAACGAAGTTCATCACGCCGGCGAAATTTTCCAGCTGCTTGATGAAGGAGGAGAGAACAAGCCCCAAGGCGCCGAGCATCAGGCCGGAGAGGATCAGCGCAGGCAACACCGCGATATAGCCGGTGACGGGGGGGCGGATATCCCAGAACCACGCGATGGCAAAAAAGATATAGGATTGAACGATGGATACGGCGACGCCGGCGAGCAGTTTTGCAGTCAGTAGGAACCAGCGGGGGAATGGGCTTACCATCAGCGTTCGCATGCTGCCCATTTCACGGTCGTAGACCATCGAAAGGGAGCTTTGCATACCGTTGAAAAGCTGAATCATGCCGACGAGGCCGGGCGCGATGTAAACCTCGTAAGGGATATAGGTTCTGTAAGGGGGGCTGATGGAGACGCCGAGCACGAAGTGGAAGCCGGCCGCGAAGATCACGAGCCAGACGAGGGGCCTGACGAGCGCTGAGATGAAGCGCCCTCTCTGGTTGAGCCAGCGTAATGCCTCCCGCCGGATAATGCCGTCGAGACAGATCAGGTAATGCCGGGGGGTTTGGGGGCTTGGGCGGATCATGCGGTGTAGATGCCGCACAGAGAAACCTCGAAGGAAAGATCTTCTTTTTCTGAAGAAAAAGAAGCAAAAAGACTTTTATTCCTTCGCCCGCTGATAGATTCAGGCCATGGCCGGAGAGTGGGAAGAGCGCCAGACATAAAAGTCTTTTGCTTCTTTTCTTCAGAAAAGAAGGCCTTTCTTGTTTTTGTCCTCACGCCGCCTCCTTTCGCGTCAGACGATCGAAGGCATTTTTCAGCGTCTCACCCGGTGCTGTGATGTTTTTCACCGGCGCATCTTCCAGCACATGGCCGTGATGCAGCACGATCACCCGCGAGGCATCGGCGGCCTCGTCGATCAAATGGGTTGCCCATAGCACGCCGAGCGCGCGATTGCGGCAGAGCGATTGCACATGTTGCAGCAGGAAATGCCGGCTCTCCATATCCAGCCCGACCGTCGGCTCATCCAGCAGCAGGAGCGATGGTTCATGCAGCAGAGCGCGCGCGAGTTCCACACGGCGCTTCTGGCCGCCGGACAGCGCGCGCACGCGCTCGGCTTTGCGCTCCAGCAAGTCGATGCGTGTGAGTTCTTCCGTGATACGCGGCCTGGCCTCGGCGCGAGTCATGCCATGAAGGGCGGCGTGGTAATACAGATTCTGCTCGACGGTGAGATCGAGATCGAGCGTGGATTGCTGGAACACCACGCCAAGCCGGGCAAGTGCCGCAAGCGGTTCGCCTTCGATATCGTGCCCGAATACCGCGATCTTGCCCGTGCGCGCACTGTAAAGCCGGGTGATCAGCGCAAAGAGCGTCGTTTTTCCGGCGCCGTTCAGGCCCAGCAGGATGGAGAAATCGCCCGGCTGCACGGTAAGATTAACGTCCTGCAGCACGCGCCGCGGCCCGAAAGCGTAGCTGAGGTTTTGCACGCTGAGCGCGGGTGGCTGATCAGGGAGCAACAACTACCCCCCAGGGCGATTGGCCCACCGGCACGGATTGCGTCACTTCCAGCGCATGTACGTCGATCACCGACATGTCATTGCTCAATCCGTTTGCCGTATAGAGAAACTTCTCGTCCGGCGAAAAGGCATTGTGCCACACGCGCTGCCCGACCAGCAGATATTTTTGCACCTCAAAAGTCTTGGGATCGACCACGGCGACCCGGTTGGCGGGGCCGAGATCGATGAACGCGTACCGCCCATCAGCGGTGAGATTGATGCCGACGGCCTGGATGGCGGCCACCGGTACTTCGGGCAGATCGAACTTTATCGTGTGCAGTATTGCGTGCGTGGCCACATCGATCACCGCCACCGTGCCTGCCACTTCGGAAGAAACCCAAACCTGGGAGCCATCCTTGGTGAATACAGCGAAGCGCGGCCGTGTGCCCACCAGAACGCTTGCGACCACGTTATGTGTCGCGACATCGATGAAATGCACCATGCTGGTGGTTTCTGATGTGCACACAACGATTTTGTCGTCGGGTCTTACGGCCATGCCCTCGGGCTCTACGCCAACCGGAATTTCCGAAACGATCCGCCCCTCGGCGACATCAAGCACGGACACCTGACTGTTATCCTCGTTGGCGACATAAAGCGTTTTTCCGTCGTGGCTCAGCGCCAAAAATTCCGGATCGGGGTTGCTCGGCAAGACCCGCGTAACCGTGAGACTCGCGAGATCGAGAACCTCGATATGATCGGCATCCGATGTGCATATGAACAAGCTCTTGCCGTCGGCCGAGAGCACGATGCCGCGGGGCCGCGCGCCCACAGCCACCGTCTTCAAAATGGAAAAATTGGCCCCATCCAGAACAGTAATGGTATTGTCCTTCTCGTTGGACACAAAAATGCGGAACGCGAAGGCAGGCGACGCATAAAGCGCAAGCAAGAGCAGCGCAGGAATAAAAGTTCTTTGCTTCTTTCTTTCAAGAAAGAAGGATTCTTCTTTTTTTGAAAAAAAAGAAGCAAAAAAACTTTTATTTCTTAGCGGTGGTGGCATGAGGATTCCGGTTGGTCGTAGCCCAGCGAGTCCAAATCATTCGTCTGGTGCAGGAAGCCGGGCTGGGGGGAGATGGAAACGAGGGAACGGTCGGTTGCCAATAGCACGGGCTGACGTAGCTGGCCGTCCCAGGAACGGAAGGTCAGTTCGGGGCCCTTGTAGCCCGATACTGAAAAATCGGGGCTGTGCAGATAGGCAATGATCTTCGCCGGGTCGGCACTGGCACTGCGTGTCGCTGCTTCGCCGATGGCGCGCACGGCAAGCCAGCCGCCGTAATCCTCGGGCGTCATCCATCTTCCTTCCTCGCGATGGAAGCGGGTTTGCAACTGCGTGCTGGCATATTCGTCCATCGCATGGGCCCAGGCCGTTGGCACCAGGCCCTGCGTGCCGGCGACAGGGCGCGGCTGATCGGTGCGATAGGCCAACTCGTCGCCAAACTTATCGGCTTCGTCGGCTACGACGAGTATATCGTAGCTGACGCCCTGCGTCGCTTTCACCACTTCGTCATTCACCTGGTAGTGCCCGGTATCGGCTTGCTGCGCTGCCGCATTGAAAATCCAGGGCCGGTCGGCACGGATGGTGATCTGGAATTTTTCCGCCGCATGGCGAATCGCATCGGCGTAGAGGGCATCATCAGGGTCGCGGCCGACCAGCAGCATGATGCGCGACCAGCTCTTGCTCACCAGATACTGCATCAGCGCATCGGCCAGCATGGCGCGGCTGGGCATGATGTGCAGCATATTGGCGCGGCAATCCGCCTGGCGCAGCCGGTCGTCGGAGCTGGTGGCATCCAGGATAACCGCACTCGCTGCCCCAGGCGTATCGGCCAGTTTCAGCAGCAGATCGGCGGGCAGGTTGGCCACAAACAGTTTTTTCCCGGCAGCCAGCGCCAACCGGAAGGCCATTTCAACCGCCGCTGCATCTGGCTCGTTCATGACGCCCAGCGAAAAATGCTGATTGGTGAAGCGGCCCGTGGTATTGGTATCGGCCACGGCGAGTGCAGCGCCTTTCAGCCCAGGATCGGCCGGGGGTGGATCCAGCAGCGTGGAGGCGATGTGGTGCGGCGTGTTCAGGCCGAGATAGACGATGCCGATGTCGTCCGCCGCCCTGGCAGGGGACCATACGAAAAAGGCGAAAGCCGTAGAAAGGAAAAATTGCCGGGGACGCCGCATGGGCCGCAGCCTAATGCGAAACGCCCCCGAGCGCACCGGGGGTAGACGCAAAAAAACTATTTCGCGGTTGCCAGATACGCGATCACGTTCTGCCGGTCCGACTCTTCGGGCAGGCCGGCGAAAATCATCTTGACGCCTGGAATTTTCTGCCGCGGATTGGTCAGGTAGTCATCCAACGTCGCATCATCCCAGGTGCGGTTGGCGTTCTTCATCGCCTCCGAATAGGTGTAGCCATCGAGAGAGCCTGCCTTACGGCCGACAACGCCGTAGAGGCTCGGCCCGATCTTGTTCTTGCCCTGCTCCACCGAATGGCAGAGGCCGCATTTTTTCGTGAACAGCACCTTGCCCGCTTCCGCATCGCCGGCTGCTTGCGCGCCGGCGCCGAATAGGCAGAGCGAGCCCGCCAGCATGAGGGTGCCGAGTAAAACCTGCCGCAATGAAACCTCCTTGTCGTGCCGTCGGGCGCGATTTCGTGAACGTTTGAGCCGTGACGTGTCAACCCACACTGCCGCGCCTGTTGTGCGGCACAGCATAAGTCGAGCGGACCAGTATTTTGCACCGCACAAAAACAACATCGGATTTATGCTGCAACTGCGAACAATACTTGCTGCCTTTCTGCAGACCCCAACTATGTCTGTAACCCGAATGGCAAATCCTATGCTTTGGTCGTATGGCGGGATGCGATGCAGGCCGTCAGGGTTGAGATCGCCCAGTGAATGCTCTATGACAGCCGCGGGCGGCTACCTTAACACCATGTGGAGATCGATTATGAGCTGGAAGACCCCGAAGATCGTCGAGATTGCTCTTGGCGCCGAGATCAACTCCTACGCCTGCGCCGAAGCCCGCAAGTAAGCTGGCTGGGGGGCTGCCGCTCATGCGGCAGCTTCCCTGTGCGTGAAATCCCGCGGGCCTCGATTTAGGCAAGCGCAACCTTGAAACAATGTTTCCGCCTCGCGGCCCTTCTGGTCTGCGGGGTTTTTTTATCCGCCCCGGCGCGCGAAGCGAGCGATGCGGCAGTGCCCTTCGCGCTGACGGAAGCGGCAGAGGGCGTTTTTGTTCGCGCCGGTGCCTGTGCCGAGGCCAGTGCAGCCAATGCGGACGGCATTGCCAATAGCGGATTTATCGTCGGCGCGTCCGGCGTTGCGGTGATCGACCCTGGCGGCAGCCTGCTGGATGGGCAACGCCTGGGTGCCGCCATTCGCGCCACAACCAGGCTGCCGATACGCTACGTGATCATGACGCACGCCCACCCGGACCATGTTTTTGGCGGCGGGGCCTTCCTGCCGGATCATCCGGCGTTTGTTGGCCACTGGCGCCTTCCCGCGGCGCTGGCCACGCGGAGCGCCTACGATCACGCCCGCCTGGCCGCCATTCTGGGCGAGGCTGCAACCGGCGATCCGGTGTCGCCCACGCTTCTGGTGCGCGATAGCCTCACGCTCGATCTCGGCGGCCGCGTGCTGCGCCTGCGCGCCTATGGCAGGGCGCATTCGGATAGCGACCTCACTGTGCTGGATCAGGCGACTTCCACACTTTGGGCGGGCGACCTGCTGTTTGTGCGCCGCGTTCCCGCGCTGGAGGGCAATTTGAAGGGCTGGCTGACCGCCATTGATGAGATATCAGCCATTCCCGCCGCGCGGGCCATCCCCGGCCACGGGCCGGCTTCCGTGCCCTGGCCGGAGGGTGCCGCGGATGAGCGCCGGTATCTGACCCTGTTGTTGCATGATGTACGCGCCGCGATCGCGGCCGGGACGGACATTGAAGGAGCGGCTGCGACCGCGGCACGGGGTGAAAGCCGGAAATGGGCCCTTTTCGATTCCTATAATGGGCATAATGTCATTGTCGCATACAAGGAGCTCCAATGGGATTGAACCGCCCCGGCCGCGCCGCGCTTGGCGCCGCCTTGCTCGCCCTGACCCTTTCAGCCGCGCGCGCGGAGGAGACCGACGTCAACCGCGCGGCGCGGTGGCACGATGCCGCCGCTGCCGTGTTCAACGGCCGCAGCGTGACCGACGGAGGCGGCCTGGTGCAGATCGATGCGCCCCCGCGGGCCATGGATGCCGCCCTGGTGCCTATCACCATCACGATCCGGCCCGACGCCCGCGTGGTTGGGCTGACCTTGGTGATCGATGACAATCCTGCGCCGGTGGCGGCAAAATTCCGTTTCGGACCGCTGGCCGACCCGCATGTGCTGAAAACACGCGTGCGGGTGGACCAGTATACGCTGATCCATGCGGTGGCGGAGTTGCAGGATGGGTCACTGGTCAGTGCGGAGCGTTTCATCAAGGCGGCGGGTGGCTGCTCCGCCCCCGGCACGGAAGATACCGCAGCGGCGATGGCGCGGATCGGCCGGATGAAAATGCGTCTGACCCAGGCCGCGAACCCAGGCGCGCCGGTGATGGCGGATTTGCTGGTCAGCCACCCGAATTTCAACGGCATGCAGATGAACCCGGTCACCCGCCTCTACACGCCGGCGCGGTATGTGCAGACGGTGCGCGTGACTGAGGCCGGCCAGCTGATTTTCAGCATGGAGGGCGATATCTCGCTCGCCGAGGACCCGGCCATCGGCTTCGGCTTTCATCCCTCCGGCACCGCGCCGCTGGACGTGGAAGTGGATGACAGCGCCAAATCGGTTTTCAGGCAGAGTTTTCCGCTGGAAACCCATGCAAGCTAGCGATCAGATTTCAGTTGCCAGGTTTCAGTTGCCAGAAGCGCGGAATGGCACGCCAACCGGCTTCCCTGAAAACGAGCAGCTGAGAACTGGCCACTGAATCTGGGTTAAGTGGGTTACCAACGTGCATCAATTTCCGCAGCGCAAATTGGCTTCCGCCTGGGCGCGGCGCAGTTTTTCCAGTGATTGCCTGGCCACCGGGGTATCCCTGAACAGACCGCCGCGCGGGCCTACGCCCGCCTGCTGCATGCTGAGAATGGTTTCGGCGTTTTCGTAATCCTCGTAACTCATCCGGTCGGCGATCACGTCGATTCCGCAGGCGCATTGATCCAGCAACTGGCGCTGGAAGCCATTCGCCGCCATGCAGCCGATCACGTAATCGGCGCGCGCCGCGGTGGGATAATTGTTGCGCGGCACCTTGGTATCCTGCCCGATCGCAAGCCCCGGCAGAGTGGCCAAGGCGAAGATCAGGGCGCATGCAGAAAGAGTTTTGATTGTCTTCACGCGGGGCCTTTCGGTTTATTGGCGGAAACCTTCTTGCAACCCCATGAAGAGGGCGTAGATCGCGCTCTGCGAGGACTGCACATTAAGATAGGGAGACCGCCATGATCGAGCTGATACTCGTATACTGCCTTTCCGCCGACACCAAGAGCTGCGTCGAGAAGCGGTTGCCGATGGAGGATTTCCCAACGCCTGCCGCCTGCACCATGGGCGCACAGATGCGGGCCCAGGAATACCTTGCGGACCACCCCAAATACATGCTCAAGAGTTGGCGATGCGAGGTGAACGTGCCGCACCAGGATCCGGCCTAGCGATGCTGCACAATTGACGGAATACTTGCGCTGCACTGCACCAATTCTGTACGGGCACTGATCTGGCACCAAAGTCGTACTTGTAACGCAGGCGCTTGTAAGGTCCGGATACACATGTTGGCGCACAGGCTGAAGGCTGGTCTGGTCGGCGCTGTGTTGTGGCCGGCATGCCCACTCGTTACGTTGGCGGTGCCGATCAAACCGGGCGTTTACTGATGAAGCCGATAATGACTGTGCAGTGCAACATGAAATAGCGGCTGGCTTATGCGCATCGTTGGTGTAGGCTAAATAAGTTATGATGTTTCACGTGATGCAATCGAATCTCCATCTTGACCTTTCGGGCATTACGCAGATGTTGGGCTTAGTCTGCATCCACGGGACGGAACAATCCGGATATACCCGGGCGGATCAAGGAGGGACTTCATGCAATATTCACTGAGACGCGTCTTAACTCTTACGGCCTGCATGGCCGCCGGCGCCGTGCTGCTTGGCACGACTCCAAGCTTCGCGAATGAGGAATTGGAGCAGCTCTCCAAGGATCCCTCGCAATGGGTTATCCCGGGCGGCAACTACGCCAGCCAACGCTATAGCGAACTCAAACAGATCAACGTCAACACCGCGAAGAATCTGCATCCGGTATGGACGTTCTCAACCGGTGTGCTGCGCGGCCATGAAGGCGGCCCGCTGGTGGTGGGCGACACCATGTATTTCTCGAGCCCGTTCCCCAATACCGTCTTCGCGCTGGATCTCAACCAGAGCGGCCGGATCATTTGGAAGTATGAGCCCAAGCAGGATCCGAACGTGATCCCCGTAATGTGCTGCGACACGGTGAACCGTGGCGTTGCCTATGGCGACGGCAAAATCTTCCTGCACCAGGCCGATACCACATTGGTCGCGCTCGACGCCAAGACCGGCAAGGTGATCTGGTCGGTCAAGGACGGCAATGCCGGAATCGGCGAAACCGGCACGTCTGCCCCGCTCGTCGTCAAGGACAAGGTGCTGATCGGAATCAGCGGTGGCGAGTTCGGCATCCGCGGCCGCCTGACGGCCTACAACATCAAGGACGGTAGCAAGGCCTGGACCGCCTATTCCGAAGGCACCGACCAGGAAATCAAGTTCGACCCCAGCACCACCACCTCGCTCGGCAAGCCTGTCGGTGCCAACAGCTCGCTGAAAACCTGGAAAGGCGACCAGTACAAGAATGGCGGCGGCGCCACCTGGGGCTGGATCTCCTACGATCCCGCGCTCAATCTGATTTATTACGGATCGGGCAACCCCGGCACATGGAACCCGACGCAGCGCCCCGGCGACAATAAGTGGTCTATGACCGTCTTCGCCCGCAATCCTGACACCGGCGAAGCGAAGTGGGTTTATCAGATGACCCCGCATGACCAGTGGGACTATGACGGCGTGAACGAAATGGTGCTGGCCGACGTGCCCGTGCACGGCAAGCTCACCAAGGCGCTGGTGCATTTCGACCGCAACGGCTTCGCCTACGTGCTCGATCGCGCCAGCGGCGAATTGCTGGAAGCCAACAAGTATGATCCGGCCGTGAACTGGGCCACCAAGATCGACCTTTCCACCGGCCAGCCGGAACTGGTCGATCAATACGGCCCGGGCGCCCAGGGTGCCGACCATAACACAACGAACGTGTGCCCGGCGGCGCTGGGGTCCAAGGACGAGCAGCCTTCCGCCTACTCGCCCGTGAGCCACATGTTCTTCGTGCCGACCAACCATGTCTGCATGGATTACGAGCCGTTCAAGGTGAGCTACACGGCGGGCCAGCCTTTCGTGGGCGCAACCCTTTCCATGTATCCGCCGCAGGGGCAGAGCAACCTCGGCAACTTCATCGCCTATGACGTGAACACCGGCAAGATCGCCTGGTCCGACCCGGAAACCTTCTCGGTCTGGTCGGGCGCGCTTGCCACCGCCGGCGGCATCGTCGCCTACGGAACGCTGGATGGCAATTTGAAGGTCGTCGATCAGAAGACCGGCAAGCTGCTCTACAAGTTCAAGACGCCATCGGGCATCATCGGCAACATCAACACGTTTACGCATGACAAGAAGCAATATCTCGCGGTTCTGTCGGGCGTGGGCGGATGGGCCGGCATCGGCATGGCGGCCGGCCTTACCGAGGATAATGCAGGCCTCGGCGCGGTGGGTGCCTACAAGCAATTGTCGAACTACACCCAGCTGGGTGGCGTGCTGACGGTGTTCGGCCTTTCGAACTAGACTGAGACAAAGCCGCCCCGCCTGCGTTTTTGCAGGCGGGGCGGTGCTTTTTTAGGCCCCGCCGGCACAATGCGGCGCATCGATCAGCCCGCTTTATGCTGGCCACAGCGATGCAACGCTTTACGATGCGCCGGTCATCAGGGGTCGCCGACAAGGAGAATTTCAAGATGAGCCGACCGACATTTCTCAGCTCCGCACACGCGCGTTGGGCTGGCTGTGCCGCAATTCTTGTTCTTGCAGCATTCCCGTTCCTGCATTCGGCCTTGGCCACCGATGCTTCGCCCGAGGCCAAACCCTACACGGTCAAGAATGGTAACGAGGTGGATGAGAACACCTACAAGGGTTACCTCTATTACGGCGACCAGTGCATGCGATGCCACGGCCCGGATGGCGCCGGCAGCTCCTACGCGCCGAACCTGACGGAAAGCCTAAAAGTTCTGTCGAAGGAAGCGGTGGAAAATACCGTGATCAACGGCCGTAAGGATGTGAACACGGCCAGCCAGAAAGTGATGCCGGCTTTCGGCACCAACGAGGACGTGGTGGAGAACCTGGATAACATCTACGCCTATCTGAAGGCCCGTTCCGACGGCGTGCTCAGCCGTGGCCACCCCAATCACCTCAAACCATGATGCCTGTCATGAGGATGCCCATTCTGCTGGCCGCCGCCCTCACGGTGGCTGCTTGGCCCGCGCTTGCCCAGTCCGCGCCCGATCTCGTGTCGCACACCGACCTGCGCGTCTGCGCCGATCCAAGCGACTTGCCTTATTCCAATACGAAGGGTGAGGGGTTCGAAAACAAGATCGCGGAACTCGTCGCGCATGATCTGAACGAGAAGCTGGAATATACCTACTTTCCGGATAGCCAAGGTTTTATTCGCGCAACGCTCGGCCGCAACAAATGCGACGTGATCATCGGGGAAGTCGCCAACTCCGGCGATGTCGCGACCACCAATCCCTATTACCACACCGCCTACATGATGGCGACGCGCACATCCGATAACCTGACCATGAACAAGGTGAGCGACTGGCGGATCGCCGGCAAGCGGTTCGGCCTGATCGCCGGCACGCCGCCCACCGATTTGATCGTCGAGCACAATCTGATGGACCAGACAGGTATTTATCAACTGATGGTAGATACCCGCATCAACCAGCCGTCGCACGACATGATCAAGGATCTGGTCTCCGGCAAGATCGACGTGGCGCTGCTGTGGGGCCCGATCGTGGGCTTTTATACGAAACGGGATCACCTGCCGCTGAAACTCGTGTTTCTGAATCAGGAGGACAGCAAGGTTCGGCTGGATTACCGTATCGCGATGGGCATACGGCCCTCCGATGTCGTGTTCCGCAATCGGCTGAACCAGGTGATCGCCAGGGAACAGCCGCAGATTACGAAAATCCTCGAGGATTACGGCGTGCCATTGCTCGACGAACAGAATAAGCCGATCAATCCGCCCGGGTGATGTCGATTTTTGTTCGCGGCCTCGCTGTTGCCATGTTCGCCATGGCACTGCCTGCCGCCGCCGCCGTCACTGAGCCAGATGGCTACCGCATGGACCATTACCGCGCGCCGGTGCCGGATACGGTGCATGGTGCGGCGGTGGTTCATACGGCGGCTCTGCCCGGCCTGATCGCGCAGCGCCACCCGGTGCTGATCGACGTGCTGCCCGCGCCGGAGCCGCCCGCAGATCAGCGGCCGGGTCTGCCGCGCATGCCGTTGCCGCACAGGGATATACCCGGCAGCATCTGGCTAGCCGATGTCGGCCGGGGTGCCATCACGCCGCAAAAGGATGCGTGGTTCCGCACCGCGCTTGCGCAGGCGACCGGCGGCGATCGCAACGCGCCTGTGGTATTTTACTGTCTTTCAAGGTGCTGGATGAGTTGGAACGCCACCAAGCGCGCCGTGAGCTACGGCTACACGCAGGCTTTCTGGTATCCGGAAGGGGCTGACGGGTGGGAAGCTGCGGGATATGCGACGGAGACCGCGACGCCTAGAAAGTAAGCAAGGCGTTCTTTTTTGAAAAAAAGAACCAAAAAACTTTTTCCCCGTGCCCGCGGCCATAGACGGGCCATGTCCCCGATCGTGGGAGCAGCGGAGAAATAAAAGTCTTTTGCTTCTTTTCTACAGAAAAGAAGGCCTTACTTTCTGCGGTGGGGGAAACAAGCCAAGGGGCATGATGTCAGGTATCCGGCGTGCCATCACGCGTACGCAAGACCCCGAAATTGCGGCCGGCGAGCTGTTTGACGCGCTTTGGCAGCCCAGTCTCTGCGCGGTATTGCTGTTTGTATCGCCCAAATACGATCTCGATCATCTGGCGCCGCATCTGCAGAACCGCTTTCGTGGCGTGCCCCTGGGCGGCTGCACCACGTCCGGCGAGATCGGCCCCGGGGGCTATCATGACGGTGCCATCTGCGGCTTCAGTCTGGGCGCCCCCGATTTCGCCGCCGCCATCGGGTTGATCGAGCACCTCTCGCGCCTGGATGCCGGCGCCATGCAGGCCGAGGTGCGCCGCACCCGGCTTGCGATCTACGATTCCGCGCCCTGGGCGCGCCATGAAAACCTGTTCGCCATCACCCTGATCGATGGCATGTGCGGCTGCGAGGAACTGGTTGCCAGTGCGGCCTGCGGCGCACTTGGCGGCATCCCACTGCGTGGCGGCTCGGCCGGCGACGCGCTGGACTTCGAGAAAACCTTTGTATTGCATGAGGGCGGCTTCCGCACGGATTGTGCGCTGATCGCGGTGATCGCCACGCGGCGCCCGTTCCGCGCCTTCAAGACCGAGCATTTCTCCGCCAGCAGCGAAAAATGCGTGGTGACCGGCGCGTTCCCGCGCCGCCGCATCGTGACCGAAATCAATGCCGAACCGGCGGCGGAGGAGTATGCCCGCATTACCGGCATGCGCATGCGTGATCTCACGCCTGCCGCTTTCGCCACCCACCCGATGATGGTGCGCGTGGGCGAGCAGAGTTTTGTGCGCTCCATTCAGCGGGTGAATGCGGATCACAGCCTCACCTTTCTCTGCGCGATCGACGAGGGGGTGGTACTGAGCGTCGGCCAATGCGGCGATCTGGAAGGCGGCCTCACCCGCCTGTTCGACACCATCGATACCGAGATCGGTCCGCCCGACCTGGTGATTGCCTTCGATTGCATCTTGCGCGGACTGGAATTAGACCAAAGGCGGATACGCGGCCGTGCCGGTGCCTTGATGGATCGCGCAAATGCGGTGGGTTTCAGCACCTACGGCGAGCAATGCGAGGCGATGCATATGAACCAGACTTTTACCGGCATCGCGATCGGTGCCGCCCATGCCTGATACCGGGCTGGCCACGCTGCCTCGCGGAGAGGACGAGTCGACGCTCGCCCTGCTGCGCGAGAATGCGAAACTGCGCAAGATCAACCGCGCGCTGATGAATGCGGTGGAGCGCGGCCCCGATCTGCAAGGCGGCGCCTTCGCGCTGTTCCAGACCGCGGCCGCCCTGGGCAACCAGGTGCAGGAACGCACAGCGGCCCTGACCGAGGCTCTGGGCGCCTTGACCAAGGCCAAGGAGGAGGAGGCGCAGGCCAAAAAACGCCTGGCCGCGGCGATCGAAGCGATCAACCAGGGTATTGTTCTGTGCGATTCGGACGACCGTATCGTTGTCACCAACGGCCGCTACCGCGAACTTTGGGGCGGGCTGCCGGCTGAACCAGGCACGCCATTCGCAGCCGTGGTACGCGGTGCCGCTTCCCGCCAGATGGTCGCTTGCGACGATGAGGGCGCCGACTGGGTGGCGTTCCGCATGGCGCGCCATCGCAGCCCGGGCGAGCCTTTCGTTATCCAGTTCCGTGATGGTACCTGGTTGCAGGTATCCGAAAGGCGCGTTGCCGGTGGCGGGACCGTTTCGCTTTATACCGACATCACGGAGGTCAAGCGCGACGAGGAACGCCGGCGCGAGCGGGAGTTGGAGGAAAAATCCGTTCTGCTGCAGGCGACGCTGGATAATCTTTCGCAGGGCGTTTCGGTGTTCGATGCCGATCGGCAGCTTGTGGCCTGCAACCCCGGCTTTCACGAATTCTTACGTGGTGCCATCTGCGGCGATGCACCCTGCACGGCGCGGGAACTTTCGGCTTGCAGCGTCGCGCGGCTGGATGCGCTGGGCCTGGGCTTTCTGCACAGCCCGCCGCCCGGCCAGGATGGCCGCGTGCTGGAATTCAAGACGCCGGGCGGACGGACGATCGATATCCGCTCCTCGCTGATGCCGGGCGGCACCTGCGTTTCCACCTACACTGACGTGACGGAGCGGCTGCGCATTTCCGACGCCTTGAAGGAGGCCAATGAAAGCCTCGAGCGCCGTGTCGAGGCCCGCACGGCGGAACTCAGCCGCGCGAACGCGGAAATCCTGGCGGCGAAGGCCGAGGCGGAATCCAATAATCTTTCAAAGACGAAATTTTTTGCCGCGGCCAACCATGATCTGTTGCAGCCGCTCGCCGCCGCCCGCGTATTTGCCTCGGCGCTGAGTGAACGCCGGCTATCCCCGCCGAATCGCGAACTGGTGCGCCATGCCTTGGCGGCGCTCGATTCGGTGGATGACATGCTGACCGCGCTGCTCGACATCGCCAAGCTCGATGCGGGGGTGATGGCGCCCGCGCCGTGCAGCTTCGCGCTGCGCGATGTGATGGCGCGTGTCGGCGAGGAATATCGGCTGATCGCGGCCCGCAGGAAACTCCGCCTGCGTGTTTTTGCCGGCGAGGCCGTGGTGTTTTCCGATCCACGCCTGCTTGCGCGCATCCTGCGCAACCTGGTTTCGAATGCGTTGCGCTATACCTCGACCGGTGGCGTGCTGGTGGGGCACCAGCGGCAGGGGAATGATGTGCTGGTGGGTGTTTGGGATACCGGCATTGGCGTCGCACTCGAATCGCAGGACGAGATTTTTGAGGAATTCCGCCGCCTGCCGCAGGCGAGCGACCGCACCGGCCGTGGCGCGGGGCTGGGGCTTTCCATCGTGCGCCGGGCGGCGCGCATGCTGGGCCACCGCATGGTCGTGCGCTCCATCCCGGGCCGCGGCAGTTTTTTTGGTATCGTGGTGCCGCTCTCCGGCCAGCCGGCGGTGTGCCTGAAGCGGCCGCTGCGTGCCGGGGATGGCGGGCAGGACGGCTGTGCGGGTCCACAAAGCCTGCGCGGCCGCTCCGTGCAATTGATCGATGATGAGCCGCATGTACTGCAGGGATTGTCGGTTCTGCTGAAGGGATGGGGGATGCAGGTAAGCGGCGCTTCCAGCGCGGCGCAGGCGCTTGAGGCAGGGAGTGCAGCCTGCCCCGATCTGATCATTGCCGATTATCGGCTGGAAGGTCCGGGCACGGGGCTGGACGCCATCGCGACGCTGAGGCGCCGCTGGGGCGATTTGCCCGCTATTGTGGTGACGGCGGACCATGCCGCGGATGTGCAGCAGGAGGTGAGTGCGGCCGGGCTGCATTTGTTGCACAAGCCGGTGCGGCCGGCGCGGCTGCGCAGTTTGATTACGCATGTGATCCAGCATCACGGCACGATCGAGGCTTAACGACCCAAAAATAGCAAAAGTTCTTTGCTTCTTTCTTTCAAGAAAGAAGATTCTTCTTTACTGCAAAGAGGAAATAAAAGACTTTTGATTTCTACCTGAGCGACCCGAACGTCGTGCAAGTATCGGCAGCCTCGGACAGACCGGAAAGTTTTGATATAGCGGACCGTAGGATCAGTGGCCGCTTGTCGGCGCATTGGTTCTCACACGGTTGCAAGCCAGAGAACGGGGGAGCCAAACACGATATACGCACAAAAACCGTAATAAATGCGCCAAAAAAGCGCATTTTGTGGTTGTTTCTGCCGTCCGGAATGCGCATATGTATTACCTTAGCTGATCCGTCGGCGCGCGCACGGGCGCAGGCTTGATTGCCACAAACGTCACGTGCCAGCGTTCAAGCGGCCAGCCTGTACGATTTCTACCCGAGGAGAAGTCACCATGGGCCATGAGAAAGTTCGCCTGAGCCTCCAGGTTTCCCAAGAACTCAGCAATGCACTAGATGAAATCGCTGAAAGCTCCGGCGGGAATAGAACAGACGTTATTCGGCAGGCGCTTGCCCTTGTGAAAATCGCTCATGAGGCAAAAAAAGAGGGCCGCCACCTCGGCCTCGTTTCGGAGCGATCGAAGCTTGACACCGAGATCGTAGGCCTACTCTGACTGATGAGCCCTCCCAATCTTTGGGACATAGCGGGGTCGCTTAAAGGCCAGGTGTCAGTAACACCCGAGGAACATCCGGATGAACGGGCCCTGCGCATTGCAACCGCTCATCGCCAGAGTGTGATTGAAGACTGGAAAGGTATCGTCGTTTTTGCTGTCTTGCTGCTCTCAATCTTGCTTATTGGCATGCTGGCAGCTTACGTCGGAATTTTCCAACGAGATGCTCAGCCCGACACTAAGAAGTGGGCACAGACTGTTCTGACCATCGTCCTAAGCGGCAGCGTTAGTTTTGTCGTGGGCAGAAAAACCGCCGGGAAATAGAAAATGCGTAAGGTTGCCATTATCGATTGGCTGTAACCATTTAGATAGCCTGCGAACTCTCATAAGCTGGTCATCCGGTGACCCGAAGCCGCGTTAATTGCTGGATAAACGTCTGCGCCGTTTTTTGTCACCCCCGTACCGCCGCTGCTCACTCCAGCGGCTCAAACGTCGCAAACATATCTGCCGCTTCGGGCAACTCGGAAAGTTTCACATAGGTGCAAACCTCCGCATATTTCGCCCAAAGCTCGCCAATCCGCGGATGCGCATGCGCGGCCTCCACGCCACCCTGCCGCCACTCGAACACTTCAACGATCGTGCCGTCCTTGCCGCGCAACAATACCGGCGCCCGGTCCGTCGCTAGGCCCAGTTCGCGCAGAAAGGGAACATGCGCGCGGGCCAGATCCTCCAGCGCCGCAGCCTGCCCCGGCAAAGGCTTGTAGGCCACAATCACCACGTCACCCATCGATGGCATCCCTTTCATGGAAGCGCCGCAGAGCGTAACCTGTTCTCTCTGGTTCGGAGAAAGTTTATGTTAAGTCACGTCCTGTTCGGCAGCAATGATCTGCCGCGCGCCACCACATTCTACGACGCCGTGCTCGGCCTGATCGGCGCCCGCCAGCTCATGAAATTCGGCACCACCATTGTTTGGGGAACCACCGCGCCGGCGCTCGCCATTTGCACGCCGTACGACGGCGCCCCCGCAACCCACGGCAATGGCACCATGGTTGCGCTCAACGCGCCCACGCGCGAGCTGGTGGATCAGATGCACGCGAAGGCCCTGGACATGGGCGGCACCGATGAGGGCGCGCCCGGCCTGCGCGGCAATGAAGCGAACGGCTTCTACGCCGCCTATTTCCGCGACCCCGACGGCAACAAACTCTGCGTTTTCCGCGCTGGCCCCGCCTAAAAACGGATCGTTCCACACCACCAGGACATAAAAGTCTTTTTGCTTCTTTTTCTTCAGAAAAAGAAGATTCCTTCTTTTTTGAAAAAAAGAAGCAAAAAACTTTTGTTTCCTGACGCGGGTTCAAAGATACGGGACTTGGCCGGATAATATGCGCAACGCCGCAGCTTGGAGGGTGGCGTTGCCGGCTGCTATCACGTTGCCGCCCGATAGCGGCGGCGCGCCGTCGAGATTGGTAACGATGCCGCCGGC
>Ga0116231_10002699_pt1 | contig 37094 bp, 33 predicted proteins | sample S1TSphgellanicum_2_FD_89695 | JGI IMG/M metagenome (GOLD analysis project Ga0116231, IMG submission 89695) | Host-associated microbial communities from peat moss isolated from Minnesota, USA - S1T2_Fd - Sphagnum magellanicum MG | ecosystem: Host-associated > Plants > Peat moss > Unclassified...
CCAATTGACTTCACTCCAAAACCTTCATTTGTCAATGTGTTCGAACTTGGAAAAATTACCTTCATCTATTGGTCAATTGAATGCACTCCAAAAGTTTGATTTGTTAGGGTGTTCCAACTTGAAAGAACTACCTTCGTCTATTGGCGAATTGACTGCACTCCAAAAGCTTGATTTGTCAGGGTGTTCCAACTTGAAAGAACTACCTTCATCTATTAGCCAATTGACTACACTCCAAAAGCTTAATTTGTCAGGGTGTTCCAACCTAAAAGAATTACCTTCATTTATTGGCCAATTAAATGTAATCCAATAATTTCATTTATCAAGGTGTTCCAAATTGAAAGAACTACCTTCATCTATTAGCTAATTGATTTCACTCCAAAAACTTCATTTATCAATGTGTTCGAACTTGGAAAAATTACCTTCATCTATTGGTCAATTGAATGCATTCCAAAAGCTTGATTTGTTAGGGTGTTCCAACTTGAAGGAACTACCTTCATCTATTGGCAAATTGAATGCACTCCAAAAGCTTAATTTGTTAGGGTGTTCCAACCTAAAAGAATTACCTTCATTTATTGGCCAATTCAATGCATTCCAAAAATTTGATTTGTTAGGGTGTTCCAAATTGAAAGAATTACCTTCATCTATTGGCGAATTGAATGCACTCCAACAATTTGATTTGTTAGGGTTTTCCAACTTGAAAGAACTACCTTCATTTATTGGTCAATTGAATCCATTCCAAAAGCTTCATTTGTCATGGTGTTCTAATTTGAAAGAACTACTTTCATTTATTGGCCAATTGAATGACTTCAAAAGATTGATTTGTTAGGGTGTTCCAATTTGAAGGAACTACCTTCATCTATTGGTCAATTGAATGCACTACAAAAACTTGACTTATTCAGGTGTTACAACTTGAAGGAACCACCTTCATCTATTGGTCAATTGAATGCACTCCTAGAGCTTGATTTGTTAAGGTGTTGAAACTTGAAAGAATTACCTTCATCTATTGGTCAATTAAATGCACTTTAAAAGCTTCATTTGTCATGGTGTTTCAACTTGAAAGAACTACTTTCATGTATTGACCAATTGAACACAGTCCTAAAACTTGATTTGTTAAGGTGTTCCAACTTGAAGGAACTACCTTCATCTATTGGCCAATTGAATGCATTTCAAAAGTTTGATTTGTCAGGGTGTTTCAACTTGAAGAAACTACCTTCATTTATTGGTCAATTGAATGCACTTCAAAAGCTTGATTTGTTAGGGTGTTCCAACTTGAAATAACTACCTTCATCTATTGGTCAATTGAATGCACTTCAAAAGCTTGATTTGTTAGGGTGTTCCAACTTGAAATAACTACCTTCATCTATTGGTCAATTGAATGCACTCCAAAAGCTTGATTTGTTCGAGTGTTACAACTTGAAATAACTACTTTCATTTATTGGCCAATTGAATGCACTCCTAAAGCTTGATTTGTCAAGGTGTTAGAACTTGAAAGAATTACCTTCATCTATTGGCCAATTGAACACACTCTGAAAGCTTCATTTGTCATGGTGTTAGAGCTTGGAAAAATTGCCTTCATCTATTGGCCAATTGAATGCACCCCAAAAGTTTGATTTGTTAAGGTGTTCCAACTTGGAAGAATTACCTTCATCTATTGACGAATTGAAAACATTTTGAAAGTTTTATTTATAGACATGTGCCCACTTAAGATAATTACCTTCATGTATTGGCCAATTGAACGCATTCCAAAAGCTTGATTTGTTAAGATGTCCAACTTGAAAGAACTACATTTATCTATTGGCCAATTGAATGCACTCCAAAAGCTTTATTTATATGAGTGTCCCAACTTGAGATAACTAACTACTTTCATTTATTAGTCAATTGAATGCACTTTAAATCTTTATTTATAAGTTTTTTTCAACTTGAAAACATCGTGAAAAAAATACATTCATCTATGGGCGAATTGAATGCACTCAAAGTGCTTCATTTGTCAAGGTGTTCCAACTTGAAATAACTACTTTCATCTATTGACCAATTAAATACATTCCAAAAGCTTCATTTGTTAAGGTTTTAACTTGAAAAAACTACTTTCATCTATTAGTCATTGAATGCACCTGAAAATTTTAATTTGTGTGAATGCTTCAACTTGCAAGAATTACTTACATGTACATTGGCCAATTAAATGTATTCTAAAAGTTTTAATTGTGGGAATGTATGAGCTTATAGTAATTACTTACGTTTATTGGCCAATTTAATGCATTTAAGGAACTTTATTTGTTAAGGTCTTTCAATTTGAGAGAATTACCTTCATCTATTACCAACTGAATCACTAGTAGAAAACCCCTTTTTTCAACTAACCCAACTTCAACTTGACATCATCTTCAACTACATTTCAATTATAATTTTTTGAATATTTAAGAACATTATTCACAAATGCCAAGTAAATCATGTGTTTTATGTATGGTAACTAATAATTATGTATAGTAAGCTTTATGTATACATTATGTACTCCACATTCATAATGGTATATATATATATATGTATTATTTTCATAGATTAGTTAGGCATGGTTTGAAAAAACTATTAGTGTATATTACCTTCATATTAGTGTATATGTGAAGGTGGCAATACATCAATCATCCATAGGTGTATAAAAAGTACAATAATTATTGTAGAATTGTAATTAAAATAACCACCAAAAAAATATACATAATTATAAATAATCAAATTATTTAGAACTTAAAATTATAATTTAAATCCATATTTAATCTTTTTACACTAATCATAATGTAATTCAAGTAATTAATGTAATTATCATCATTATTGTAAAATTAATATATCTATTATCTATAATTACTTATTTATAGTAAATAATTAGTCTTCGAACAAAGAAATTTACCCTAATTATTAAAAAAATTACAATATTAAAAATTCACTAAAAATTATATAATATGTAATTGCATTTATAATATGTAATATTGATGATTGTAATTTAAATTAACATTCACAATTCTTATGGTAATTTTACTATAATGTGAATAATTAATGTACTTATTGTAATTAAATTAAATTAATTATAATAAATTATTCTATTTATAACTTAAAATTATTTATTTACAGTTAAAGATTATTAGCACTATAAAATATTCACATTAATTATTCATATTTTTATAGTAATCAAAATAAATTATTACAATTATAGTAATTTAATGAAAGTTCATGATTATATGTTTGGTGTATATTTTTTTGAATTTCATGAATATGTGCATATTCTTATTCAAATTGGCAATTTTAATTTGTAAATGTTTTTGTCACATTAATGATTTCACCCTATGTTTATGACATTTGAATAGAATACAATATGTATAAAATCAAATGTGATGAAAAAATGAACCACCCTATCTTGCAACTACCCCACATGTCATCTTTGTGGATTGTGATTTAGTTGCAATAATTTATTGACAACCTTTTTCAAGCATGCCTATCACCCTTGGTGTATAGGAGAATGCACACAACTTTGTCCCATGGTGTTCTTCCTTTTTGTAACGCCATTTTTATTACAAATTGGTGTGCAACTTGGGGTTTAAAACTAGATTCCAAGGATATTCAAACAAGGGTGGGCATGAAAATAAAAGCGAATATGATACAATCATTCCCAATGGAAACACCCAACATTTCATTTTCAAATGTGAGAAACACACTTTTGAATACATTTTGTTGTCTACATGTTTATGTTATTTATTTCCATTCATTTGTGTGTTTTGTTTCAAGATCTATGGTCTTCAACATTCAATATTCCATTGTTCTCTTTTAGTCCTTAATCTTGATGCACATGAATCAATCTAATTCATTGAGTCTTAGTGTCCTTTTGAATATCATCTTTAATGAATTTCTTACATACACATAGTCAAGATCAATTAGTGCACCTTCATAATTTTTGTCACAAGAGGTTTCAAGCCACTAACTTTTTTAGGAACCAAGGTGTGGTTTCAAGAATCTAGAATCCTTAATAAGTTTTAGTACAAGACCTTATAATTTTCCAAAATATAAGAAATCGGAAGGAAATGAATTAAATCCTTTTGAATTGAGAATATGAATCCTTGATTTTACAAGAACATTTACTACCTAATAGTTCTTAGAAAATTGGATCCATGATTTAGGATCCTCAATTCTTCATTAAGACCTACAATCTTGTGTTAGAAATTGGATTCTTGGGTTACAACTCCACTTTTGTTTTATGAAACCCAATCTTGCATATTGAGTTTAATTAAGTCTTATATTTCATTTTTCAATCCTACTTCAAGAGTGCGGATCCTAGACTAACAATATTATGTCCTATATTGAGGAGAATTCATTCCATTTTTTATCATTGTATTGGTAGGGGAAGTAAAAAACATCATTGGAAATACACTAAAAATTTTGGGCATTAAAGATGTTTCACCATTTGTCTCCAAGGTTCTACAAAACTTGACCAACATCTTGCCAAAATAAAACACAACAATTCATGGCAGAAAAAAGGATGGTAGGGTAATGTTTCATGAACTCTTACCACATTCATCAATAGGTGAAACATTCATTCCAAATGGCATAAACATAAGAAATCATGACAAGCTATCCAATGTCGCATGTGAGCATGCTTTAACAAACTAGTGATCATTTTTTAACACTTGCACATGAAGCAATGAACACACCCATTTCAACTATTGAATCACATGATCATTTACCAAAACCTAGTTTATTGGCCCAAATGGCCCAACAATGCATATATTGGCTAAATTTCATTTAAAATTTGGTGTATGATGTGTATGTGGAGTTTTTATAATAAAAGGTTTCACCCTAAAAAGTTGAGGTGCCAATATATACTACGTAGGTGATGGTCATTGTTCCTTTTTGCTAATTTTTGTTTGTAATAAAAAAAATTATCATCCTTAAGAAGATTTAGCCAAATTTCGCTAAAAAGCAAATATGAAATACAAATCTTTAATCATTTAAAAAATATTTTTGACTACACACTAAAAATCAAATATTAGAATGGTGATGTTTATTAAGTTTTTTCTTCGCTTATAGTCTTTGAAAACCTCCAATATTTATTTATGAAAAAAAAAAATTTATTTGATTTGTTTGTCACATTGAAATCTCCCAAACCATGGTGCTTCTTGTCATGCTCATGGTGTCATTGGCAAGTTTTCAATGAATAAGGGTGTATCAAGTTGGTTTCATAATGTTTCAACTTATAATGAAAAAGTCATTGAAAATAAAAAATTCATTTAAATCAAAATATATATAATGGAATTTGGGCACACTTTCGGTATTGTTAGAAAATTTCCAATTCATAGGATTTAATAAAGGTGTTTGGATTTGCATAAATTCAATGGCATTTGCGAAAAATATTGAATTGAGTAGTTTTTTTGTTTGAAATTTAATTTAATTACAAAAAAATAGTTTTGGAAGGAAGAAATGGGTAACCAATTCACATTCAAGCCAATGACATAGGCTACACCAATACATTTGAATCATGAAGCACACCTACCCCCTTAAGCCATTCCTTTTTTTCAAGAAAATTATTGATTTAAAAAATATATTTTTTAAAAATATTTTTAATATTTTTAATATTATTATGTTAAGGCTTATATTTTAAAAATTCAAAAAATAACTAGGTATGAATTCTTTTATGCTATAAAAACAATGGTTATGATTGTTTCAAAAACAAATTTGTGTATTTTTTATTCATTATATTTATTTTTAAATTTAAAACTATGTATTTCAATATATTGAAAATAAAATTGTATAAAAAAATCCATTTGTAGTTCTTTTTATATTTAAAATGTTAAATACACAAAATCAAATAGTGGTTTAAATTGTTTTGGTACATGTTTACAAAACTACATTAAACAAAGTGATAAGAAATTTGGATATCCAAAAATATTGATGGCTCGCAAAAAAATCCACGACAATTTTTTTCAAGGGTTACCAATGGAGCTAAATGGTCTCCATGCTTCAACCATAATTTCCAAAGGTGAAAAAAAATGACACTTTGGAAACCTTAACAACTTTCTTTTGCAAATCCAAAATCAAGGAAAAAAAGATCTTAATGTAATTTGCACATATCCTCAAGTATAAGTTAGTACCCAATGTCTTTTTTTGATGAGTACCTCTACTAGTTTACAATATATTCTAATGGACAAATCCTTTAAACTAAAGCCCAATTTTATATGTCAATTTTTTACATGTCCTTTAACTTTAAACTGTGTTGGTCAAAAGTTTTATTATACATTTGACCAATATACTTGAAAAAACTTGAATCTTTATCCCTAATTACAAGAACTTTACTAAATTATCCAATGGATTAATAAGTTTCTTTACCATTTTTGCCATGGTCATGAAAACCCCATGCATCATGCATTTCATTCAATTTAGCTAACATCAACCATCCTAACCACTCTATTTTCAATTACAAACCCTTTTTTTTGTATAATCTATAAGCATTAACTAATATCAACATCTATCACCATCATTAGCATGCCCAACAATATTAGGTTGCACAATGGTTTGAAATTTTGACCTCTATAGAACATTTATAGCATTCCATTATTGTCAAACCCAATTGGTGTCAAAACAATTGCATGTACAACATACCACAAAGACCAATCTCATCAACTTATCCTAAAAAGGATCAATAATTAAAAATTTTAGCAAAACTCGCAATTGTGTTATCTATTACAAATACTTTGAAAACTTTGTTGTAACTAACCTCTCCAATTTCAACAACAAGGTGGAAATCACTCACACAACAATGATCCAATTCTACACCATAAAAGCCAATTAGATTGTTACCTTTGGAATCCCATACAATTAATTTGGAGGTGGATAGGAGCCATCACCATAGGCAATTAAGGTGTAGTGTTGTCATGACCGACTTTCTAGGTCCATTCAATGCCAAAACCTTTCCTTCTTCATGGCCTCCTTTGGCATTCACTTGCATTACAACTTGTTGCCATTGTCTATAATTGTGCAAACAACAAAGGTGAGAGTGTCACTTGTATAGAATTTTAAAAATTTGTGGTAATAGGGTTAATTGGATGAATGTTGTTAGGATGTTGTAATAGTAGTAGCTAGGATGGTGCAATGGAAGAATTACATAAAAATTGAAACACATAGGTAGCTTGAAAATGCACATCATGAAGGTATAAATTTTAATTTTTTAAAGTTTGTTTTGATTTATTTTTTTGTGTTGTTTTGGAATTTTCATTTTCAACATTGAGTTCTTAAAATCTTGGACTCAAGAATTGAACATGACAGATACTAAAACATATCAAACATAGTTTGCAAGAATGTTAAAACTTACAAGCCTTTGAACTTCATTGGAATGGTTATTATTTTTCTTTTAATGCACTTGAATTTCAATCCAACCTTGATGTTTTTTATTGTGTTGATTTGGAAAAGAGTTCAATCCAACTTTGATTTCTTTTTATGTGTTTACTTGAAAAAGAGTTGAAATGTGTGACTTCATGTGAACATCTATTTTGATATTTTATTCAAGTATCCAATTTTTCTTGGATTTCATTTATAGATTCAATTTTGGCTTATGAATCATTTTTGTTCTTATTCATTGTTTGTTTAATATTGTCCACAACTTCAATTTTTACTTGAAAAATTTCTTGCTTTTGTTCATTTTCTACTCAATTTTATTAACATATGGGATTGTAACTTATATTTTGTTCAATTTTATTTGCAACTTTTATGTTACCTTGTGTAATCTCTCACTTTTGTTTGTTTGTTTGGCTTTTTTTGTTTTTTAAACTTCAATCTTGGCTTATGAAACCTCTTCCTTTTGTTCATTTGTACCTCCAATTTTCGTTTTGTGAGACCTCTTGTTCTTGTTGTTTTCTACTTGATTTTGTTTACGACTTTGAGCTTGGCTTGTGAAAAGAAACCAAACTCGATAGTGAAGACCAAAAGATCAAAGACATGCACAATTCACCATCAAAACAATCAATCATCTTGCAAAGTTGCAAACTATAAACATTCAAAATGTCTTACACATTCTATGTTTTGCAAGTTTCACAAATCATGATTATCTCGTCCCAATTCTTGTTGCAACCTTGAACAATGCATAAGTTGCAAGCATTGTGTGTAACTTAGTTTAAATAAAAAATTATTTAGCACTTTCAAATCCTTCATTAGGTCTTAGATCCATGACCATGCTAATTGGAACAATTGAACATTCAAACACATTACCTATTAGATTCTTTTATGAATGAAAACCTTCAATAACATACCTCTTATGTTCATCACCATTTCATGAGGTGACTAAAACCTTTAGGCTTTTTCTATTTTTGCAACACTTGCTAAGGTCTAAATGAACAAGCTAACAACAACACTAAATTTTTTTTTAAAAATTCAATTTGGCAAAAATAACATTTTTTTCCCCCTTCCTTTTTATAAGTTGGTTACTCCAAATTTTTTGGGGTTGAATTTTGGCTAACAACACTAGTTTTTTAAAAAATTCAATTTGGCAAAAAAAACATATTTAAATTTTTTTCTCCCTCTTTAGAAGTTGGTTACTACAAATTTTTTGGGGTTGAATTTTGGCTAACAACAACACTAGTTTTTTTTTAAAATTCAATTTGGCAAAAACAACATATTTAAATTATTTTTCTCTGTCTTTAGAAGTTGGTTACTGCAATTTTTTTGGGGTTGAATTTTGGCTAACAACAACACTAGTTTTTTTTTAAATTCAATTTGGCAAAAACAACATATTTAAATTATTTTTCTTCCTCTATAGAAGTTGGTTACTTCAAAAAATTTGGGGTTGAATTTTGGCTAACAACAACACTATTTTTTTTTAAAAATCAATTTGGCAAAAGCAACATATTTTTTAAAAATTCCTCCCTTTTTAGAAGTTGGTTACTCCAAAAATTTTGGGGTTGAATTTTGGCTAACAACAACACTAGTTTTTTTTTTAATTCAATTTGGTAAAAACAACATATTTAAAAAAAAATTCCACCCTTTTTAGAAGTTGGTTACTCCAAATTTTTTGGAGTTGAATTTTGGCTAACAACAACATTAGTTTTTTTTAAAATTCAATTTGGCAAAAACAACATATTTAATTCATTTTTCTCCCGTTTTAGAAGTTGCTTATTCCAAATTTTATGGGGTTGAATTTTGGCTAACAACAGCACTTTTTTTTTTTTTAAATCAATTTGGCAAAAATAGAACATATTTAATTTTTTTCCTCCCTTTTTAGAAGTTGGTTACTCCAAATTTTGTTGGGGTTGAATTTTGGCTAACGACAACACTAATTTATTTTTTTTAAATCAATTTGGCAAAAATAACATATTAAATTTTTTTCCTCCCTTATTTGAAGTTGGTTACTCCAAATTTTGTTGGGATTGAATTTTGGTGAAATTTCTAGTAAAATTAGAAATTGAGCTAACCACTGTGGTTAGCTAGGGAACCAGAACCAAGTTTGGAGAACGAATAAAGGATAATGGAATACGTGTGATTATGGATGAAAATGTGCGGTTTTTTCATCCATTTACGTAACTCAGGGTTTAAATAGTGATTTTGGAGGCTCGGAAAGGATTTTGATCAAGACCGTTTTTCTTGCCTACCTCTGAGGCGCTGCAGCCCATTCCCCCCCTCCACGCATACGGTTCTCTCTCGCTCTCTCTCGTCGCTCAGACAGCCGCTGCCCTCCCAACACAAACGCACGCAACAAGATCGTCTCCTGCTCCTCCTCCTCCGCCTCCTCCCTCGCGTTCGTTGTCTCTTCAACCAAACAAACTCGGAATTAATAAAAGCCACGAGTAATTGAGAATCATGAATTGCGCGCATGCGTGCAACCAAAAAAAATAATCCCTTCAAAAAAAAGCCAATTCCGTGATATGATTGTTTCTCTAAGTTGTACTGTATTCACAAGAAAAGAAGATCGCAAAAATGCAAAAGATGTACCTACTAATACGATCTTGGACAAAGAGGAGAGGAGAGTTTGAGAATTTGAGAGAAGAAGATATGGAAACTGGACGATATTATTGTGTTCAAGAAATCTAAGACGGGGAGAAAGAGAGCAAGCGACAAGAAGAGGAGGCCCTCAAGATTTCCATATAGATGTTCAACGTAATGACCATGGTGTTGATAGCGTTTCTTGTTTGGTGATCTAGATTGTTTTTATTTGGTTTCGGACAGACCTGTTGTTGTTTTTTTGTGCTTTGTTAAAGCGAAGATGGCGCAGTACGTACATCCCAAGCGCATGCCTTCCAATGAAGATCGGATCTACAAGGCCAGGCAATACGAAATGAAATTACAAGATTGCATACAGAATGTGAAAGAATATAAGCAGGCAATGTGTGCAGCTTCATTTGCTGCTGCGTCTGGACCTAAGAATGAACATCGATCATTGTCAGACAAGTTGGAGGCAATCCGAATGTGTAGAGAGAAGAAGCTTCAATGTAGGCGAGCTAGGTTGCAAGCATTATTGGACGGCGAGGAAGAGCTTCTACAAGACGAGCTCAAGACAACCACAATGGGACTCGCTGAGAGAAGGCAATGGTTGGAAGCTCGTGCCAGGGCGTTGAAGCAAAAGAGATTACAAGAGAACGACAAGTACGCGGCAGAGCAACTGAATCGAGCATGGAGAGACAACGCTGATGACATTCGCATACACGATTCAAAGCTTTCCGTGCTTCGTGCCGTCGAAGGTCGTAAAAGGCAACTTGAGGAAGCCGTTGCAAGGAAGATATTGGAGGAAGAAGAAGGAAGGAAGATGGAGGAAACGATGGCACGCGAATGGCACTTGAAAGAACAAGCGTTACTAAGGGAGATCGAGATGAAAGAAGCCAAGAAGATTGAAGCCATTGATATCCTTGATGAACAATTGTATATGATGAACGCTCTTCGGAAGGAGGAGAAGGACGCAGTGAGAGCAGAAATGGCGGCAATGAATGCAAAATGGAAACAAGAAGAAGAGGAGCTCAAGCTTCTACAACATCAGCAGAGATGCTATCAGGTAATATATTACCTTCCTTATTTTCCTTGCGCTCGTGTCCTCCATGTAGTAGTAGTGCCTTCAGAAAGCAGCGTCCAAATGCGCCACAAGGATGATGATGACAACAAGAAGTGTGTGTACCTCCGGTGATGGCAGTTGGAGAAAGCAAAGGCTGTCGACGAGTTCAACAAGAATCAGAAAGGTCATAGAAACGCAGAAACGGCAAGAGACAAACAGTTCGAGGCCGATTGCATGGCGATGACAGCCGCAAGAGAAGCGGCGGAGATTTTGCAAGAAAAAGAATTGAAGGACAGCCAGAGGCGGGAGGCGAAGCAGTATGCAGCTCATTTACAAGCCATCATGGGAAGGCTAGCCGCAGATGAATCGATTAGGAATGCGGCCTACAAAGCTGAAGAAGATGCCGAATGGGCGAAAAAAGAGGCCGGTTGGAAACGTGAAGAGGACCAGCGGAAGCGTTTGTGGGATCGCGTACATGAAGAGAGGCAACAACAATTGTTCGAAAAAGGTGAACCGTTGTTCTTGTTGTGCACAATCTTTCTTCACCTTCAAACCATGTTGGCTTGCACAATGAAGGATCCTTTCAAGCAATCGAAGCTCCTCCTGCCACAAGGATTGTTAAGTATTCTCTGGTTGTTTGCAGAGAAAATTCGATATACGATTGAGGAGAATAAGAGGAATGAACTCGAACATAATGAAAGGATGGCAGCCATGCAAGAGGCTGAAAACAAAATGGCGATTGCTGCACACAAGAAGGTGACATCTCACTTTCTTTCCTCAAAAGATAGCTTGGTGGTAAGAGGGAGAGAGAGAGAGGAGGATTCATGAGAAGCACTTTGCAAAAATTTTGTGGCCTCTATTTGATGCACCCAGAAACAGGCCAAAGTTTGGTACCCCTACATTCTAAGGTCATGTGGGTTCTACTATACAAACATCAAGGGTGGGGGAGGCAGGTTATGTCATTTTCTTGACCACATTATATGACATAATCTTCTGATGGTCGTCATACACTCATAATAATGATCAGAATGTGTCTGTTGAACATGATTTTTTTTTAAACATTCAATCTGCCACCCCAGACCTTAATGTCATGGAATGGTCTTGCCCTTGCCCATTATGTTGGGTGCATCACCTGGCTTGCCCTGATATGCTCACCTAGTGCCTTCCCCAACACAATAGACAGGGGCTTCACTTGGCTTGCCCTGATGTGCTCACCTAGTGCCTTACCCAACATAATGGGCAGGGGCTTCACCATTCCATAGTTCATCCTTGGCACAGCTGAACGATCCACTCGGGCTTCACCATGCTCACCACCATATGTTTCTGATTTTGTATGTTAATATTTATCATCCTTATGGATGCCATTTGAAGGGCAGAGCCATAATGTGACAAGTCACTTGTTGTGATTTCTCTCTTTCTATACCCATCCCATCTTCTGCTGAGGGGGATTACCTACCATTTGCAATCTCTCTCTCTCTCTCTCAATATTTGTTTTTGAAATGAGCACAATTATTAAGCAAGTAGACTATTGTTAGAATATCAAAATTTTGGGTGTTCCTCAATTATCACCAAACCTCACCCCATGAACATGGTTTGTTGTCATGTGTGTGTATTTGGAAAATAGACCAAACAAGGACTGTTGGAGGACATTGAGGAACAAATACGCAACAAGCAAGCCGCTGCTATCACAGTCAAAGAACAAAAACGTGTTGAGTTTGAAGGTAAGAGATTCCTTACCACAATCGACCTTATTAGCATTTACCATTGTTCTACTGTCCTCTACTATCAAGAGATTAGAGCTTTTCAAAAGGTTCTCAAATGAAGCACAAGCTGTATTGAACAGCAATAATAATACAGGTGTTGATTGTCTCCTCCTTCCCCTTCATATGACATCCCTATTACACAACTATCGAATCTCTGGACAACAAAGTTGAATCCTCCTCACAAAGAATACAGACCTCTACAGCTGTTGGTAACATGCCTCATTGAACACATACCTGACGTAAATTGCTAAAACTTTGTTCTGTTTGCAGATATTGTGGATCAGGAGAAAAAGTATGCTGACAAGGTGAAAGCGAACATCATATCAATGCCCTTCCCTGAACCCAATTTCAAGCATAAACTTGTGAAGTGGTATGAAGATTAAGGGTTCTTGCCCAGTTATGTCAACCAGAAAAAAATACTCCAAATTTATATATTAAAATAATTTTGGTTGAACTGACTTTTGTAATCTCTAGTTAAACCAACAGCATTCAGGTTGAAGCATTAGAATTCAGGTGCTAAAGATTGACACACACAAAATTAGATCAATGTCACCTTCTCAAAACGGTTTGCACATACATATCTATCAATGTTGATGATTTTGACTACTACAAGCGAACATTTTTGTGCACCTTAACATCCATTTATCACTAAACTTGATGGCTTTTGCACAGCTTGTCATACTAGGATTGTCAATGGTCCAATTCTCCATGACAAAACATGTAAGTACCAATTCCAGGTTCCCATGTGAAGGGTCTCTTCTTGTGTCCTTTGTCATGTGTAGATACATAAAACATCAAAGTAGATAACAATGGCAGGTAGGATAAATGGTCACCTTACAATTGGTAGTGGATTCAATTTGCTGCTACAAGATCATGCTCAATGTTAAAATACAATCCAACTACAACTAGGTTGTCGGATACTTTAATCATCAAGCGTGTTGCAATGCACAAGGTTTCTCAGTCTGACTCCTCCAAAACAAGCTTTTTAACCTTGAAGAAGAGGAGGAGGTTACAATACTCAATTGTGCAAACTTTGCATCATCAATCTTTTTTCACCGTGTGTTTGCCAACCCTAATACTTTGCATGTTTCGAATGTCTTACTGTGTGCACTCAAATGACAGTATAGATTTTGTGGATACATGCAGTTTTTTCATTGCAAGTAATGAATATGTGCAGCATCTCCACACCCATACACCAAGTGAATGCTATGCTTTTGAAATTTTCTCAGGTTGTGCCCCTCTTGCTTGTCTTGTATTCCCTGAAAAGATTCTACAAGCGCACTCTCTGTGATGCCATTGCAGCTAACTCTGTTTGAGCTTTGCAGTGTGTCATGAAATGGACTCTTGACTCAAAAAGAGACTGGCTTTTTGTGGAAGAGTTTGTTTCAATCATGGTCACTGCTGTCAATTATCATCAATTGCCACACATGAGAATAGTCATTGGATTTTGGTGAAAAGCTTTTTTGTTGGTGTTTGCTGCAACAGGGGTTCTCAATTCTCGCTTGCTGTGTTCATGTGCATCATGCATGGACAAAAAAAAGATATGAGGGTTAGTTGTTTTGCTTGTGCATGTAGAAATCTGCCCATATAGTGGAGGGCACATCTTGATACCAAAAAGAAAGCACAGATCTACATCACCTTCAGCACTGAGAATCAACCATTAAAGCTCCGAGGGAAAAATGGCCACAAACAAATCCCAGGTGAAGTGCTACAAACCCTCCAACCTCTGTGTCTGGGTATCTATGTCTCTCTCTCACAGCAAAACAGATCAAAACAGTCGCAAAATCAGGTCTCAGATTTGCACCAGTGGTCAAATCTATGTCTCCCCAGCATCATCAGGCACAACAGCAACGAACCAAGACTCTCACATCAGGGTACTTCTTGCTTCCTGCAGAAGTTTGCACTACAGGAATCAATTGCACATGTTTGTTGCAAGTGTTTTTTCTTCTTTTTTTTTTTTTTGGCTTGCATGATGGTTTGGTGTGTAGCACTGATTCTTTTACTTGCAAAGGGAGGATGTCTCCAGAAGTCAGATCTGCTGCTATGCTTGTACAAAGCGAAGTTCGTGATGCAGGATAGTGAGAGAGAGGGAAGAGGATTTGTAGTACCTTGAAGAACGGTGTCGGGGGCCAGGCCAGCCGGTAGGCATCATGAAGGCCAACAGCTCGCCTTACGTGATGGTCACGGCACCTGCAAGCGCTCACGGATTCAGGTCTTTCATTAGGTCACGACGTTGATGCTGCTGCTACTGCTGTGTTCCAACCAGGTCGATCAGGTTTAGGCTCTCGTCGTCGTCGTCTTCTTAAGAAGATCTTGTTCCTGATGCAGTGAGAAGACGATCTTCTTGGCTGGCAACGGATGGTGGTAACAGTGAACAAGAAGATCGCGGGAGAAGGAGAAGCAGATCTTCCTGGAGATGGCGGAAGGCGATCGTCACCGAATAACGGATCTTGTAGAATCGGCCACCATGTCGCCGGCCAAGAACCTGGACTTAGGTGTGCTTCACGACTTCAAAGCCATAGTCCGAGCATCAGACGCTAATGTCCGCATCGCTTTCGACCTCCTCTTCGACAAACTCAAGAAGAACAACTCCCAGGTTCTCCTTCTTCTTCTTCTTCGCCAGTTTGTTTCCAAACCATCTCTCTCTCTCTCTCTCTCTCTCTCTCTCTCTCTCTCTCTCTCTCTCTGTGTTCTGTAGACTACTGCAACAGCTTCTTGACTCAGCTCTTTCTGGTTTTTCCTCTCTGGTGTTTGTTTCTTTGCCCCGAGATTTCTTCCCACAGCCGGGGAGAAGAAATTTTTCTCAAGTTGAGAAGGAAATCTTGCCGGGCTTTGCATGCTGTGTGGTGGCAGGTGCGGTACCTCACGCTGCTGCTGATAGATGAGCTCTTCAGACGCTCGAAGCTCTTTCGCTCACTTCTGGTTCCCAAATTCGAGATGTTCATGCTTCTTACCATAGGTTACAGAGCTGATTACACTCTTCCAAAGCCATCTGATCGAGCCACTCTGCTGCGAGCCACGAGCATGGAGTATGTTGAGAAATGGAATGAGATGTTTGGGGTGCATTACAAGCCAGTGCACCTCGGATATGAGTATTTGAAGAAGACTCTTAGGCTTCAGTTTCCAAATGTGAGAGAAGCTGCTGCAATGGCTGAACGGCAGCGACAAGAGAAGGAGGAGAGAACACAGGTATTTTATGCTTTCAGATCCAGCCAAGGATTAAGGTTTAGGGTTTATGGACTATCTGTGTTGGAGCCTGAACCCTTTTTGCTTGTATGCAGGTACTTCTTCAGAAGAAGTATGAGAGTTTGATACAAGAGTTCCCTGATTGGAAGGCTGAAATACAGTCGACAATGGATCAGATGACAGAGTGCTTCAAGATACTTGTCCCAGAAGCTGTGCACCACCAAGGAGCTGCTAAGGAAGGAAATTTGAAGAACATAGGGGAACAAGAAGAGGAGGATGAGTATGAAGAGTACGGGAATTCAAGTCTCCGACGCCAACTCCATCAACAAGCTGTGGAAGAGAATGATTTGCCAGAAAAGCCGGTATAGAAGTAAAACCACTAGCAAGAGTTCTGATGTCTAGTTCCAGCCATGACCCTCGCAAGCTCTCTTCCAGGGGAAACACCTTCTTGTAGAACTTAGGAGTTGCATGTCTCAATAGTTTGCAGTGATGGCTTCTTGATGAATTTTTCAATGTCAATTCTTGATGTAGATTTGTTGATGCAGCGGGAGACAGGCGAAAATGCTACCATTTTTGCAACACTGAGGGACTTGTACAAGCTTTTGATGATGCGGCATCTACCCAGCACACAAGAGTGGCTATCAACTCTCATGAGGGTTGATCCCCCCCAGGAGAAACAACAGCGTGATGTCTTCCTGAAGGAGGTCATAGATCTGCGAAGTCAGTTGCTGGCATTCCGCAAGCACTGTGAGGACCTGGGTATTGAACTCTTGGAAGTGGGACAGGCAAGCAAGGCTTTGACTACTGTGGAAGATGAGGGTGAAGATGACATTATCTGGGAGGAGGGAGGTAGTGGGTTCAGTTTTGCTGAAGCAAAGAGTGTTTCTCAGTCTGTTAAGGCTGATGAAGGTGAGTCTTTCATAAAGCCACTGGTAGGAAGATTTGCAAGAAGCTTGTGAGATGTTGTGCCATGATTCTCATTGAAATACTTTGTTTCCAGTCTGGTATGGTTGCATTTGAACTGTTTCTGGTGTGACTCCTCTTGGTTTTACTGTTGATTTGCAGAAGTAACCAAGAAAGCAGCAAGAGATGTAGCTGGTGCCAGTACAAGCAACTTGTCTCTGATTGACCAGAAGCTTACATCCCACGAGATTGATGAGGGAACAGGTCTGAGACATGAGCTATTGAAAGAGGCTCCATTGCTCTCATGGGGTGCCTTCTTGGACACGTGGGGTGGTAGTAGTGACATGCCAGCGAATCAGCGTGGCTTGCAGCTGGAGAATCACTGGGGTAAGGTGGATACAGAAGCAATCATTCCCGCTGAAAAAATTGCAGAGTTGAATGTTCGCTCTAGTTACTACAAGCCTGTGAAGACAGAGATTCAGCCATGCCTGGCACCATTGCGGAATGGAGGCCTCTGCCAAAGAAGGGATTTACATCGGTGTCCTCTTCATGGACCTATAGTACCTCGTGATAAGAATGGAGTTCCTGTTGGAGACAAATGCAAAAATGAGCAAGAGTCAGAAGAACACCACATTGGTCAGATTAAGAACGCGTTGCTGGATGGTAATAATGGTGCAAGCTCTAGTGCGCCAAGAGCAAGCAAAGATGGGGATGATCTTGAACTTTCACTGGCATCACAAGCAGACATAGCCACCCAAGCTATTGCAAATGTCAGAGAGAGAGATAAAGTTGACTTGAAGAGGAAAAGGGAAGAGCAAGCCAAGGCCAAACTGACACAATCTCGCAGAGATCGAGAGCACAATGAGGCAGTGCTGCGGTCAGCTGCCATTTCACACAGCAGGCAAGGATTTGGTGAAGCAATCGGCGAGAATTTGGATGATTCATTCATGGAAGATGAAGGTGGCTCTCGAGGGAAGAGGAGGAGGGCTAGGGGTGGGTTAGCCACACTCCTGAAGAGAAAGCCCACAGCAAAAGACAGACTTGCACAGAGACTTCTAAGTGGTCGAGTGAGAGATGCCACTATAAACCAACTCACAAGAGATGAGGATGCCAACTATAGGGAGGCTTTTCCTAATCAGTGGTAAAACAATTGAGAAGAACATATCCATGTCTTGAGATGTTCCACAGGATTTCCCCACTGCTGCTAAGCTTCTGGTGAAGACAGTTAGTTTTCTGTGGAACTAATGCCGGTTACATTGAAGATTTCTGTTCAGCAAGAAGTATTGAAGCTGTTCAAGATTATGTAAGCACTCCATGCTTCATCCTCCTTTTCTCTCTTGCCAATCAGTAACAATTTTGGATGCCATTATACATTTGCAATTGATGTAAATTCAATTACCACTTGTAGGGTGCGTACATAGATTCACTGTTTTTGCTGTGTTCTTTTCTCTGTCATCAAAATGTCTTCAAGCTTCAGAGGGTTGCTATTGAGAATTTTTTTAGGGTGTGCTTAACCCTAAAAATGAGATCACTGGGTACTTGATTGTTGCAATAGTGAGGATGTGCAGGTTGTCTGTTGAGCTATGATTGATCCCATTGTGAATGGGTGACATGAGTAATCAGTTCAGCATGGAAGTCTCCAGAACCAAGAAGGCAAAGGTATGCCACTGTATAGGTTTCCTTCTTGATTTTTATTTTTTTTCCTTGGGTTCCCTGTCATGACAATGAAGGAGATTATTTGATTGCCACCTTGAGCAGCCGCCTAGTATCATTGTCAAGTTGCATTAGTATAGTTCTCTTCAACATTGATCTTCTTGCCTTTGCCATCAAAATTTATGGTTTACAGGTGTTTGATTGGGTGGTATCTTGTTTGAGGGTGAGCATGAGCAAAGTCAAGGATTGATATTCATAACCATGTTCATAACACAAATTAGTTCAATGGAATTGAAAGAGGATTGTGATAGTAGTGCCTTTTGGCCCTCTTGAGATAGGACCTTACTTTCAGAAGACAGTCTCTTAGGTAGAAGGCAGTTGTTCAAGGTTTTCCATTTCTCTGTAATAAGTTGTCATTGAATTTTCAACTCACATGTTTTGTATGATACAAAGGGAGCAGTCAACTGACATGTTTCAAATCATGCAAATCAATTGCCTGTTATAGAGCCTGTCCTAAAAGTTGCCCACAATCTGGTGCATGTGAAATACTTAAAGCTTGTTTTATTGACTGTGTCTTGGGTATTGTGAGGCATGCAGGGGGTGTCAAGTTCTCAAGCAAAGTCAATGGTACAGCACAATGAACAGGTTGGCAGCGAGCAGCCTCAATACTATCAAAAGCACAAGTCTTTCAACAACATAATATGATGGCCTACTTCAAAGATTTGCACTTGTATGCTTCTCTTCTACAATTGAAAGTTGGACCTAAATTGGAGCTATATGTCATTTTCAGCAGACCATATTGCCTTATTGTATCATCATTATGGTATATGTTCTGCATCAGATTTGGGAAGAATTCAAGACACATCAAAGAAGAATTCATTCCAAAGAATTATGGTTACACATCATGGTGCAACCTCTAGAAAGAGGTGTTCAAGTATTGGGGGAGTGCAAGCCAAGAACCAAGGGCCTTCGATTTTGTCATTCACTCCAAAGAATCTCCCAAGTTTATGGACAACTTATAAGCACTAGTTCAAAGCTCAGCTAGAATTGTACAAACTTGTAAGTGAATTATGGGGTTAATGGTTCAGGGTTTTATGTTATGGCAAAACTCCCATCAGTTTGTAAGTTTTATAAAAAAGTTAATTACAATTCTAATATTCTCAAAGGATATTGAAAGCTTGAAAAAAATAGATATGAAACATAGATACCTGTCAAACCATGTTTCATATCATGACCTGTTTCACACCATATGGAGTTGTGATAGAAATAGAGCCTACAGAAAACAGGGAAGCTAACCCTGCCCATAAAACAGCCAGTGGAAGCACTTGGTACTTTATGGCAGGTTCAAGCATCCAAACTTCAAACTAAGAACTTCTCTTTGTGGATCTAGAACTTCTCATCTAGAAGCTTGCAGTTCTATGGAACACACCCATCCATTGTTGCACACATAGTACTACGGATGTCACTCACACATAGGGCCAAGTTTGGGCCAAAATTTTGTGTGCAAATCCTACACCAATAAGTGTAGTTTCTTCCCTATGGGCAGAGCCAATAAAAATCTCATATAGGGCAATATGGAAACAGAGCATCAGGTACTAACAGGTGTTCACCATGAGGCATCCATCAAAGCCCATATCCATATGACAATTGATAGAGAAAGAATAGAGAGAATGAAGAAAGACTATCACCATTCAACATAAATGCACGAGTAATGTGCCAGAACCCCATCTGTTAGTATGAGGAGGAGGTTGCAAAGGCCGAAACTGTCCACAAAAATGTTAGGATTTGTGCACCCCTGAGTAGTAAAATCAGAGAAGCATATGTCAAGAAATTCCATTTCCTTGTTAAAACCTCCTTGCAATTTGCATGTCTTTTGCATGGACTTCATGCAAAATACATGCAACATTTCACTGCTAGCTCACTATACCAACTCTCAAAAACAACTCGAGGCACCAATTTGAATAATCTCATTTGGCCACAATTTTTTTTCTTCATGCCTAGACACAAGCCAGAGAGGCTATTACATCATTTGAAGTGCCAGTTTACTTGAGTGAGCTCCTCAAAACAATTCAAGGCTCCTATTCTACCAATGTCCTTGGCCACATAGGCTCTTTTTCACCCCTAGGCACAAGCCTATTTCACAAACCCTGTACATTTGTGTATATTTTCTACACTAATACTATAACTCTGGTCTCTGTATAACAGAGAGCGTTTAAAAAGCAATGACAATAAGCTATAGAGACTGGAAAGGATTTTTCACCTTCCTATAAAAGGCTATTTCAATATTCAAATTTGAGGAAGACACAAAAACGATCAATTGTCAAATTTAAAGACATGAATACTTCATTGAAACAGTAGCAGGAATATAAGAACCTTTGCTGCCTGTGAAGGAAAAACCAAAACCAATTTTAGATTACTTTACAGCAAGACTGAAAGGAAAACAAACAAGGGGGGTTGAGTTTTTATTTAATTATAATTCAAAATTTGTAACCAAATCCTGATCTAAAGTGCACCAAATAAGCAGTTCTTTAAAATGTACACAATATACATGTTGGATCCTTTATAAGATTTGTGATTTGAACCATGTGTTATACACCCAGATGTATTATACACAACTATGTCACCCAATGTGAAGCAAAGCGAGTTGCTTTGGAAAAGATTTCTCATCTTGATACACATCCTGATTAGTTTCTTGAAGAGAAGGCAAAGTAAGTGATGTAACAGTAGATTATGCCACTGTTGATGTTTTCCAGCCTGATGTAATCCCTTGGAAAAAGCGCTCAGAAGACTTTAAAAAGTTGCTCAAAGGAGAGCTGACTTGCTCAGTACTTGGAGATTTTGAAGATTTTGAAGTGGAAGAAGATGTCTCTTTGACACCAAGAATTGGGTAGTTGCGCGTGATTGTCTCGACAGTCTTCTTGTCTACAGGATTGCCTGACTCATCAGCAACATAGAATACATCCATGGCCTTGTCACCATGGGTGGAAACATCGGCGCTGATCACTGATAAACCATTCTCCCGAAAGATCCGTGTAACATCTGACAACAGTCCCACTCTGTCACTTGTGCAGAGCTCTAACCTCAGGCCCTGCAAAACAAAGCACACACAAACAGAAATTTTGTGTGAGATCACATTGGATGCAACAAAAACTCCTCATTCAAAGTGATTGGTTTCGCAAAGAATCCTCAACTTTGTACCTTTGAGGATCTGCGCTCAATTGCCGCCTCCAAGCACTTCTTGACTTGCTCTTCTGCATCTGGACTTAGAACTTGACCATCCATCTGGCGAATATGAAATTCCTGGAAAATGACCCACAATGCTAGATCAGAAACTTGGGTCTTTTAGAATTGTTGTTGCTGCTGTTTTCCCTCATAATAATTCCTTCACTTTGAACTACTTGCAGTGCATAATTAAGATGAATTCAAGGAACCTAAACCCAACAAAGAAACCCACAAAGAAAAAACACAAGAAGCTGAATATATTAGCTTTGCAGGTGCTGACTTGCAAAACTAATTTGTTTCATGGGTCTGAGCTTCAAAACCGTGAGTTGGCTTTTTCCTTTGAAAGTGATATACTTCATACTTTTGTTGAGATTTGCATTCACCTTCAAAGAGGAAAAAGGGGGAGCAGTGAAGATTCCTCTACCTGGACTGCCCATGGACCACTGGCAGGTTCCAGGGTTGCAGTTGCATGGAAGACCACATATTGCATATCAGTTAAAGTGCAAACAGTGTCAAAAAGAAGCTTTGGACGGTCTATACACCGGACATTTATAACAGAGTAGCCTCGTTCACGGGAAGTTTGAACTGTGATTGTCGGCTTGTCTTTTGCAGCTACGGGCTTGGACCTTTCAAGCTGCTCACTATCTTCATAATCTTTGTCAGCAAGCATCAGCTGATGTAAACGTCTTTCAGTATGTGTGGCACCTTCAGCCACATTAGTTCGTGCAACTCTTGTCTCATCATTGTCACCTTGCATTACAAGGTGAAGCTTCTCTTTTATGGCCACCAGCTTCTTCACATTGTGTATGGGGCCTGATGTGTCTTCATCTGTTATGTAAACCATACACGCAACTCTCCTGTTGTGTGTCCAAAATTCTGAAGCATGAACCCTGCAATTCATTTCTGTGAGGACTGCAAAAATCTCAGAGAGAAGCCCAGGTCTCTCTGTCCCTGTAAGCTCTATGACAGTGTGCTCAGCAATAGAGCCAGCTCCCATAAACTTCCCAGCAGCACACCTTGAAAGCTCAGCTGACACTTTGCTCTTCCTTGTTACCAAAGCCTGCAACCGAAAAAAAAATAAAGGAAAGTTCAAACAAGAGTATATCCAGTCTCGGAAACAGTAAAAAACACTCAATGATTAGATATGGAAACACACCTTGTTCTGCATGAACTTGAATCGCTGAAAAGCTAGAGAAATGCTTGGAACTTCAAAAATGGATTCAGTTAACTAAAGAAGAAGTTGACCTTATGGATGTTTTCCAGGACATCTGCTTCCCATATCTTGTTCCCTTGTTGGTCTGTGACATGAAACACTGGACCCCAAAGGATGGGACATGTCAGATGGGAAAAGCACATGCCACAAAGTTAAAGCATTCAACAACCCAACAAAGTTTGATGTTATTTCCAAAACACAGCAAGAGATTTTCATTCTCACCATCCATGAACCATCCACCATCAGATGCAATATATGCCTTTGAGATACTCAAATCAAGATCTGTCAGCTCTTGAACAACCTCAAGCAGAATCCCATGCTTGTTTGCACTGTTCACCTGTGTGGGCAGAATCAATTGATCAATTAGAACTCAGATAACCTTGCATTGTTCAACTGTTTTTCTATCAGAGGAATTCAGCAGTACAAAAAGCCACTCCTTTGAAATCTTCTGTTGCAAAACATCTTCTTGTACAAAGTCAGTACCTTCACAAGAGTTGCATCAGCATGAGAGTCGTTGTCAATCACTACCCTGCACAAGCAAGAAATGTTTGATGCACTTCACCAAAATTCTGATATGAGTGTCACATGCAATGTTTATCAGGTGCAACATCTACTCAAAAATGAATTTTGCAACAAAGACACAGAGATCAAAATACAGAGAAGGACAGTGAGTCTCCAACAATGCAAGGCATAAATTCACATATACATACCGAGGTGGGTTGATTCGTGAGCTCAATGATTCATAATCAGGGTCAAAGTAAGGCCAGCTTGCAGCACGCATTGGTGGAAGAGCAGACATATTTTTTGAACACCTACAAAACAAAGCCTTTCAGTGATTTCATATGTTACACAGCCAAATTCTTGTTTCTTCAGGTGTGTGCTTGACATTCAAATTGACGTATGAGAAACTCCATGAAAACCCTTTTGAATGTAACAACTGTGTTGTCAGATTTCTGGCCAAACGCAACCACCAACATGATAAAGAAATGAGCCATAACCTTGTGAGTGTTTTTTTTCACTCACAAAAGTATCAGGCCTTCATCACCTTCCATCACTTTCATCATGAATGTGGCAGCAACTTGTGACCATTATTTTTCTATCATCAAAAGATGCATGAAGGTATTCCATGATTCTGTATGGTGATTTCTTCAGTGGCCAGGCAAGGTTAAGAATTAAAACATAAGAGTGACCCACATGATGCACATATGATGTGGAATGATCCATCATCATCCTTTCATTTTGAAGTGGACCATGAGACAGACAAGATGCAAGGGAAGAAATATCTCTCATAAGACTTGAGAAATCTGTAAGGGAAGAAAGAAAGCACAAAAGAAATTTCATTGCAGCAGTCATGACATGACAACTGCACCTCTGAAGAATTGAGGCAGGACACAATACCATGATCTGTCTGTCATATCAAAAGACACATAATTCAACCACTACCAAAGAGATCATCTCTTGATAGAAAGAAAGAAAAAATTGTCAAGAAAAGAAAAGAAAAGGACAGCCAAGGAGGAGTGCCAAAACAAAATACACTAGCTCAGAGTCCAGAGTCCAGACCACCACCCAACAACCTGACCAGTGAGCATCCTTTAACTCTTCAAGAAAACAAGGTACCCATAAAACCCCTTTGTGTGTATGTGTGTATGTGTGTGTCTCTCTCTCTCCCTCATGTCAGAACTCAAACCAGAAACAAAGCAGGAAACATGAACTGAAAGGCATTGTGAAAGAGAATACCTTAGTTAGAGGTACCTTCTCTGTTCACAGATTCGTGTGCAAAGACTCTCCGACTGCGTCAAAAGACGCCCTTCCTTCTTTCCTTCCTTGCTCTTCTTCTTCTTCTCCACCCACAGCAGCAAAACCAACAAAAAGAATTTTGCTACTTGCAAGCACCCATTTAACAACGAAGCCGAATCTCCTACCAAAAAAAAAAAAAACTCTTCTCAAAAACTTCTATGACAGAATTCACAGAGAAAAAACAGCAACCAACCACCAAGAATGAACACTAGTTTATGCCAGAAATGAAATTCTTCTTCCTCCGCCTTGCAACACCTCCTCTTCGTCCAACAAATTCGGTTGCTGTGTGTCTGTGTCTCTTCAACAACAAAAGCAATCGAACACGGCGGAAACACAAGCACCCACTGCGACAAAATTATTGAAAAGGGCAACAAACAACAATTAACAACAACAAAGAGGGGAGGAACAGCATCGGTAGCTCTTCTGACTCTGAAAAACTCATCCTCCCGGATTCCCGGAGGCGGCGAATTCTCAAGATTCCTCCAGATTTCTTGGCTCCTTCCTCCTGGGAAGGAGACAAACCGCGATTTCGTGCCAAGAATGAGGGGACAATTCTACTGTCCAGAATCGGTAGGGGAGGCCGACCATTCTAGCATTATGCAAGAGACAGGGTTGAAATTTTCAGCAGAATATGTATGTAGCAGCTAGCTATCTTACTTTACTGCAGTCTAGTTTCTAAAATATCCCTCTTTTCTTAGATTTTTTTTCGACTGGAAAAATTATTTTTTAAAAAAAGAGAAATATTATAATAGTTGTTGGAAATTGACACACAGATCAATCAGAGAATATACGTAAGTAAAAATAGAGATTTACAAGGAGCTCTCCACCCAAGTTTAGATTCACATAGGCTAAGATGTTACAGACTTTTATGGTTCACCCTTGAGCTCAGTCTCCCTTTATGAACCTCACATGTCATGGGTTATTTAACTAACCTTAACTCAAGTATCTCATAATTCCAAAAGTTTAAGTGCATGAAACACAAATATTTAAGAAAAAAATAACTTATAGAACATTGTCATCCGACAGTAATACGATAAGGATTTCATAATAAAAATTATACAAAAAATTTGAAAACTTTCCCCCAAAAATGGAAAAAAAAGGGTTGAATTTACACTTTTCAAAAAAAGTTTTGCAAAAAAATTCCCTATTTTTTGGTCCAAAAAACTACAAAATTTGTTAAAAAAGAAACACCTTGGTAGTACCTTGCCAGCTTTGACACGAACTATATTATTTTGAGAAATGTTGCAATTTTCAAAACAAAAAATCACAGAGCAAAAGTTTGTGAAGGAAAGTGAAAAAATATCTTAGAATATTATATTTTTCAACATGAAACTTCAACTTCAATTTAATGCACCAAATTCAATAAGCAACCAATTATTCAGTGCTTGGGTTACATATTGATTTTCTGTGGAAGCCTGGTAAACCCTAAACCCTAAACTACTAGGTAATGCTCCTACCACCTGTTCAGGAGTCCAAGGATAACCCATGGATCAACTTCAACCCATCATTACGTAGGAGTTCAAGGATGATCCATCGATCAACTTCAACCCCTTATTTATTGTCCACGGATAATTCATCCATCAACTTTAACCCATTATCAGGAGTCCAACAATAATTCATCCATCAACTTTAACCCATTATCAGGAGTCCAATGATAATTCATCCATCCCGTTCAAACGCATGATTATTGGGGCAAGTGGATTGTATGTAGGAGACACTTTAGACCAGTAGGTGTGAAATATCGTTTGGAGCAAAAACAAAAAGTGTCACATGTAATGGCCATTGGGAGGACCCCAGCCAAGTTGCAGGTTGCCACTAGCTGGGTCTGAACAAGGCATATTACCTGATTGTGCAACATGGTTTAAGCACTTGCCCAACACTTGCCCAACCATAGATGATCATAGCACCAATGGCAAGTTCAACAATTCAGTGTTAATACATGATTCCATGTCTAAAAACAGAATATTGTGGAGTTTTCCTGCACTTCATAGAGCGACAGACCATTTAAATCTGTACGCCAGTACCAACAATTTGTTATCAATCACCAATCAATATGAAACAACTCTATTTAAAGGTGTTTCTAAAAGTCACAAATTGCTAATCATGTATAGTGTACATTAGAAGTTTTTGCATTATCATAATGATCTTGGCAGATGTGCATAGTGTATTTTCAAGGTGTTTCTAAAAGTCACAAACAATTTCCCCATAAGCCTGGAGCAAAAGGTTTCCTGTAAGGAAATAGGAAATTTTTTCATAAGCTAATATGGGCTGATGTTAATATGCTGGAAATGTTTGTGTAAATGCATCTGGGCCCTTAGCCATTATGCAGGAAAAGGCACTAATAGTAGTGCCTTCTCTTATACATACTACACGTTTCATCTGAAATTTAATATGAAATGGTATTTATTCCTTCAAAGTGAAGATGTTTTTTAAGATCTATAAATTGTGCACAAGAGACAACGATCTCCAAAATGGGTCATAACTTACAAGAGAAAATGATTGTTTTTGATTGGTCTAGATGATGATTGATAACATTTAAATAAATTCTCATTTTTTTTATTGTTCAAGTATTCATATTTATTGGTGAGGATGGGAAAATAATCAACACTCCAATGGGAAGATGCACTGGCTATTTTGTCCATGGGACCAGCCTGCGAAAATTGTGGGAAGTTGGCATAAGTGTACTATTAATGCAATGTGCACAAATTTTGTCACAAATAATGAGTTCTCATTATTTTGCCACAAATACAAGCAAGAGGGATATGTATCTTTCAGTCTGCTACAATTACTTGAATTTTAAAACAACCATGTACCCGTCAATGTGATGCTTTTATTTGAATTTTTAAAGACCCATGTTTTTGTGAGCATGGCATGGTTACTTGAATTTTTAAAAGAACCAATAGTTCCAGTTTTTAATATATTCCAAGTCAATGTTTCCAATTCTTCCCAGGACCACCGCCTCCAGTTCTTTTGGGGAAAAATCAAAATCAAAGAACCACCAGTTGCATTTATTTAAAAAGCCCTAAAGAACCTGGGGTTTTTTTTTTTACGATAGAACTGGTACAAAACCGACAGTTTTATGGCCAAGCTTAGAAAAACATTCAAGGATTTTCCAAAAACTGAAGTACTTTCATTGAAAAGCATAATTAGCTGAATAACGTTAAGCCATTACCCATTTTTTACTCACACAAACAGGGTATATAGTTGTGAATACCCAGACCACCAACTTTATCAATCCTCCTTATAACCCCCTATATGACCCAGATGGAAGTTAGAACTAGCTATATGAGGTAATGATATACCCTTACAAGTTAACCCATGGATAAACATACTGGATATCTTTGCAAAAACCAACCCAGATACCCACAAAACACTGGCATGTACACATTCAACACCACTGCTATTTTTAGGTTAAGTTGTCTTTATTTCCATCATGGCTATGGATTGATTGGAGGATTGATTGGAGTATTCTTTACGATGAAAACATTGACTACAGACAGGACGAAAGCATCCACTAGAGAGATAACGAGAGAGGCAAATATCCTAATAATTAATTAGGCATTAACCAAGGATCATCAGCACCATGATCAGGATCACCCCCAAATATGAGAAAAGGATCGCAGAACCCAGAGAATAATAGCATTCAACAGTGTCGAATATTATTGAACCGTTACACATTCGACACTGTAAAAGAACTACTGATACAATGACCGGTGATCCAGAGCAAACCAACAGCCACCAATGCACCATCCATTGGAAGCCTGTTATGACACAGTTGTGTATGGATGAACCCAAACTGAGTTGATGTCAGCTCTCACTGACATAACCTATTGTGTAAAGGGAAGGTCCTGTATGTAGGTAGGTAGGAGAAAAGGTGAATACAAGTATAGATGCATGTGGATGGTTAGTACATAGGTAAGGGCAGGTGGGTTTGTTAGTAGGTAGGTAGTAAAAACAGCAGCTGAGATAACCACCAAGTTATCTCAAACCTGATGGAAAAGTGTTCCTTGTCCACCCATCATCCATCCCTTGTGGTGGGCTGGTAAATGTTGGTTCACTCTGGCCTTTGTTTTCAAATCATCAATTTCACAGGGCAGAGCTCTGTGCATTTGGAGTGTTTTACAGTTTCATAAGCAGCATGTCCATGCAAAGGGGATGTTGCCGACTTTACCATAGAACGCTGGAATGCTGATATTGGAGGGAAGACAAAGCCTAAAAGCTGAATATGTATATGTATATATTTTACAATGGCATATCTAAAAACACAAATTGATAATTACAGCAGAAGAATATGCAAAAAGCTGCACATGTGAAACTCAACCCAACATAAGAAGAGCAAAAGAGAGACAATCCATTGAAGCCTAGCAGAACTCAATTACAACAGAATTTCAACTCAAGAATCTCTCACCTGCAAGTTGCACCAAACCTCCACTCCCAATCCTGTGCATTGACAATTTTGGACCTTGTTGTGAATACTGGTTCCTGCAAGAGGCCATGATCAAAATCTACACACATGAATCCAGGAATCACAACGACAATTTGTTTGTTGCATTTTGCTAGTCATTCAATGGGATGCATCTCAGCTTGAGTGCCAAATGTTGTCCCAATGGTACAACGTTCAGAAGACATTTTGCAGAGTTAAGAGTACAAAAGGAGATTTCTATACTTCTGTTGCAAGAGCAAGAGGTCAAGCACAGTACCTGTTAAAATCATCTCTGATGGGAGTTTCAACATGACTTTCAGATTCTTGCATGTCATTGTTCATCACCATTCTATCCCCCAGCAGATGGAGGTTGTTCATGGTGGTGCTATATTTAGGGCTTTTGCTCATCCCCAGTTGAGATGGTACTGGAAACATCAAGTTCCCTTGGGCAAGCTGCTTGAGCCTTGTATTTGCCAGCTTCCCTGCTAACTCTCCATCACCTACCTGTGTCACTCAATATTACACCCCGCCCATTAGTCATCCTCCCCTTTTCCTTCTCATCCATGAAGCATGTGAAGAAAGTTTACAGGAGACTTGCATCTCATCAACTCTCATAAAAATGACACCATCCTGAACAAACAAGGGGTAGTAGTGCAGATGGGCTACTTTGTTACTAGCAGCCAAGGCAATATCACGTGCAGTGACAGTATGTGTGACATAGTCATGCACTTGAGAGTGACGCTGCACTTTAACTTCTTCTTCAAGTGCAACCTTCTCCTCCTTTAACTTGTTCATCTCCACCAACAACTGGTTTACTGTGTTCATCAGATCCATCTTCTCTGCTGCAATTCGCCCCCCTCTTGGCTGCCTAACCAAAAACTGCACCACAAGACACTGTTTCAGCAACACAATTTTTCACCTTTCATTTTCATGTGAAGGCCAAGGGTGGCAATCTGAACAACCTTGAAAAGTTGAGAAGAGAAATTCTTTAGTTACACACTCAAAGATTTTCTGATCTTTTGAACTACATAGCGCAGGCAGAAGTGATTTACAGACTACAGGAATGATTACTCAAAGCAGAATTTACGGAGTGCCCTAACAGGTGTTATACCTTCTGATTGAGTTTCAATGTCTCAAGTTCAGTCTTCATCCTCTCGTTCTCCTGCATCATTTTCCAATGACTGATTAGTCTCTGGTAGACAATAAGCTAAGCCTTCAAGATAAAAAGTGAGAATGCAATGAAAATGGGCAGAAATTTTTAGGACTGTTGAAATAGCACCTTGCGCAAATTGAAGAGTTGTGACACCAGTTGTGAGCGGGCAGAGGTTTCATCCTTTAGGCTGGCTTCCAGCATGGTCCGTGAGCTCTGCAGTGACATGAGATTGGTTCGCAATGTTGCACACTCTTTCTGGACCTCTATGAATTGAGTCTGGTTTGCCACCTCCTCTGCCTCATATTTCTTCAATTTTTCCTTCAATTGCTTGACTTCTGCATTGAACAAATCCTGTTGCCAACCAATGCCCACATTGTGATTCTTGTTTGGTCATCAAGTGAAAACCATGCAAACAGTCAATGAACAAGAATTAAAAGACTTTATTGATGGAACAACAGCATGATATAAAATTAGGCTTGTAGTACATAGGTAATAACTTGTGTTGCAAGATTAAGGGGTGGTGCTTTTAAAGCCTCTCATTTATACCAATGTACTTACAAATAATGTTCAGAATTAATTAATTCTGAAGAAGGCCAACTAAAAAAAAGAAAAATCTTAACCAAAATTTTAGGGAATTGAATTCAACACCTTCCCCATATAATAATGATCAAAAAATTTAAGATATTCCAGTAACATGATTAACAATTAAGAAACTTAGCATACTTTTTACTTATTGTCAAAATTTTGGAATATTCAGATTAGGGCTATTGGACCACTTTTTCCAAAAAATTTAATTATTTTGACAAAGACTTGTCGATTATTCTTTGCACTTAAAGAAGCTTGGAGCTGGACATGTACCTGCAATAGGTGCAGTTCTTGCCGCAGCATGGTTTTCTCATATGCTATGTCATCATTTGCAGTGCTAGGAGGATTGGGATGCTGTTGGGCTATGCTTGTCAGCTCTGCTTGCTTCTGTCGAGTTACCTGGAGTTCTGCTCTCAGTTCCTCATTTTCTTGCTTCAGCTGTTCCAGACACAACAATGTAACTGAAATTAGTAGCAACCTTCTACTCTGATAGGCATAAAATACAACACTTCTGATACAAGAATAGGCCTGCATAAAGTCCAAGCCAACACACCTCATCTTCTGATGAACAAGACCTGAAATAAGGAGTGGATTCTACAACAGTTGAGAAGATAAAGCTTCTCTGACCTTGCCACGAATAAGCACAAGTGTGTCATTCTTGGCATCCACAATCACTCGCAGTAATTGAAGTCCAGTTTGCAGTCTTGCTAACTGCAATCATCAGTATCACACATAAGTACAGTCACAATGTCCTTACATTCACCTATTGAAACTAAGCTTCTACTGAGCTACTGGATCCATCTTGAACTTCCATTGCCAAATTGATAGCAACTCAAAATCCTTGCTGTAATGTTGTATGTAGTCTGTACCTCATTCATCATAAACTGATTGGGGCCTAGCTCAGCAGACACTGTATGGGTCGGCTTGAGATTGTCAGGAACCAGGGGTTTGAAGGTTGGTAGGACATGTCGCTGGAATCTTTCAACAGCATCTGCAAGAGCAGTGAGTGTCCCAGAGGTTTTCATGCAAGTGTCATCTTGGCCTTGCAAGCGAGATGCCATGGAACTTTGAGCCACCTCTGCATTGTACTTGAGTTCCTCCAGTTTGACCAATGCTTGCTGGCTGTCCGCCACCACTTTCTCTTTCTCAGCAACAGCTTGATGAAGCTGGCATGATGTTGAGTGCAACAAGCTCTTCATTTGCTCCACCTCATCTTTCAACTGCTGGGTTGCTGCCTTTACAAGGGATGCGACCTCCACATCTCGAAATGCACGCAGTCTTTGAAGCTCGAGTCGCTGTTGTACCAAAGATGCTATGGCTATAAGTGGGAGAAAATTTTCTACCTGGATGCCTCCAAAAATGTGAATAGAGAGAGAGAAAAAAAGAAGAGATCAAAGGAGATTACTTGATTCTTCTCCCGGGCAATAATGTCACTGAGCTGAAACCGAAGAAGATCGTTCTCATTGCCCAATGTTCGTGCAATAACATCAGCCCCCTCCCCACTTTTGTTACTCCGCCTTGGAAACTGGAACACAAGGTGCAGCCAGCGGGGTGGGCTTTAGGAATTAGCTACAAAATGCTTATGAATATATAAGCATAATGGACCAAGTAAAAAACTTCAAAAGCTGTTGCAGAATACTTGAGCTGAACCCAATATCCCCTCTTCAAGCTATGTGCGAACACACTATTGACACACAAAAACTCTCAATGTGCTTGCAGGTCTGAATCAAAACAAAAAAGAAAAAGCTTTGTAAAATCAGTAAAACACAACCACTTTTGAGAGGTACTCGTGTTTGTTCACACACTAGGTCCTGAATGGTTAGAGGCTATGGAAGCAGTTGCTTTTGCTTTACCTCATTTGTGTTTGGATCAACAGCACTCCGAGCTCCTGCTACAACCAGTCAGATGGTCAGCCCCCTGCAATCAGCAATTTCAAATAAAAGAAGAAAAGAAATGCAGTGATGATTCACTTGGGTTGTGATGTCTCTGTGGAGCTACTCCCCCTCCTTTGAACCATCCGAGTTTAGAGATACAAAAGTCAAGGAAAGCTTTCTGATTTGTGAGCTATGAGAGAGATTGACAAAACCCTGAATGCTACATACTGCACCAAAGAAGAAAACCTCAAAATCGTCTCGTGTCAGATAGCGGAGCCCTACCCTTACTTGGTACTTCCTCTGAGACTTTGTTTGCTAGCTCTCATTTTGTTTGTTTGCAGCAGGGAAGGAAGCGGCAAGAGAGAGAGAAAATACTGGACGGTGAAGCTCGTCGAGGTGGTGAAGACATGGGGGTTCTGTCCGTCTGCGAGCGTACCTCCGGCCATGAGAGTTTCAGAGATCGGGTGGTCGAGTGAGAACCACCTTGTGGAACTCTTCCTCCTCTTTCTCCATTCTCTGGTTCCTCTGATGTAGCTATTGTTCCCGGTCTGGCAAAGCCTCCTCCTAACGCCACCTTTCAGCAATCCTCGAGAGGAACCTCTTCGCCAACCGTAAACATTGCAATTCCTCCAGAGAGCAATGCTCACCGCTGACAAGATTTAAGAGGATCCATAGCTGGTGGCTCCTCCAGACACAAACTTCCCCCACACGTTGGCCAACCTTCCGAGGTCGCCAAACTGTCAAGTTCTCTTCCAGATGCTACGATCTTCTTTGTTTTTTCCAAATCTTCCAGAGCGAGACAAAGCTCCCAGTCGTCATTGCTCTTACAATAATATACCTGGTCAGATTGCCTCTTAATTCCCGCTGCAGTTTCTCAATTGCAATGCAGACTTCATGAGCATATCATGTGCTCCGAATCTTCTTAAAATTCTCTCAGGATTCGCTCGTCTTTTGCCTCTACGTTCGCTCTTGTACATGACTTCTTCTGCCCCTCTGTCCACACAACGCAACGCAGTCGCACTTCAAACAACAGAGAAATCGAGACTTCTGCGGCGATATCAGACTGCGTAAAGCTTGCGGGAATGACTGTTGGAAAGTCCGACGCAGTTGTGCTTCAAACAATAGGGAAATCAAGACTTCTGCGCCGCATCGCACTGCATAAAGCTTGCGGGAAGGACTGATGGAAATCCATTCTGACGGAGTCAGTCGCGGTGCAAACAACAGGGAAATCGACACTTCTACGCCGCATCGCACTGCGCAAAGCTTCGTGGAACGCCTGCTTGAGATTGCGACCTCGAAAACCAAACTCTCTTGTGCACAATTCTGTTCCAAACCCTCTCGAAATCGCATCAATGTTCGCCAAGGAGCGATTGAAGGCAAAAGCCTCCTCCACTTTAGCTCGATCTTTTGTTTCTTTCGATCTTTTGGTTTCCGATCCGTCGTGTCCCCCTCCTCCTCGTTAGAATCACAGACCTCAAGAAGGCGCCAAAAAAATCTCCAAATCTTCTCGAAAACGGATCACAAGAACCTACTTATTACAATGTAGCTCTCTCTCTCTCTCTCTCTCTCTCTCTCTCTCTCTCTCTCTCTCGGTGTCAAGTCCAGGTTGCTTGCTACTCTGGAGTCCCGACTGGAAAACAGAAACATCCAACAGCACAAAGACTGTAAAGAAAAGAAATTCTTCTTCCTCAACAAGTGGAAAAAGCACGCAGAAACTCACTCATCAACTACAAATTTCTGTTGCGAGTCGTGGTGCTGAACCTCCTCCTGCGTAGGGCCTTCGGGAGGGGGAAGAAAAATAACAGTAGACTTCCTCCTCCTCCTCCTCCTGTGCATAATTCTGGACCAAATCGCGCCAAACTTTCGCCGAAAGACCTCAAACTTTTTTTCCTGTCGATTCACAAGTGGAATGAGAAAAACGTCGCGTGATCGTAACGAAGAAGAGCGACGTTCTGCGACGACGGCAATCGAGGGATTCGAAGCTCGCGGGCGCCAAACACCGCAAATGTTCGATCCCTTCGGAATTTCGTCGCGCAACCTTTTTGAAGCGAAACCGTTACGCCTTTTTAGGTCCCAATCGACGTGAGGAGTCCACATCCCCATTCGACCGATGTCTCAGGATCTCAACTCGGCATCTCAAACATTGTCTTTCTCGGATGTCGTGTGAACCCGGCCATTGTGGGAAATGGAACTAGGTAATATTACCTACTCCCCCCCAACTCTTGTATTTGGAAAAAAAAACTTATTCCATTGAGTTCACCCCTATAAAATTCTACAATTACACCTACTTGTTTAACACTATATTTAGATTCTCCTTTTGTAAATAGGACATCCACCCTAACAATTCCTTCTTCATCTACTAAAATGACCGGAAAAGTTTCAAAGAAAGTAGGCATGTGACATATGAAAAGTTCATGTCCTTCTTTGTCTCTGAAAACATCATGGCCTAATCACCCAACAACTATTCCATCTCCATTATCCATCGCACCTGCTCTAAATAATCCTCCCTTGGCTGGATTATTATCGATATAATCATAAAAAGCTAAATTTTCAGGAATTTTAGACTAAGTCTCTGATAAATTAAAATTTTCAACTTTATTGGAACAAATCTTTCAATCTAATTCATGTTGGAAGAATCCCTAATCCCATTGATGGCAAGTGGGACCAAATAATTCTATTGGAGTTGTTACAAAACCGTACCCAATTCAAAGTGGTTTTGTGTAGGGCAAATAGGCTAACAAGCAAACAATTAACCTATGAGAAAGTGTGCACTCATTCCCTCATCGCTTTTAGTCTTGAACGTTCAAAGGGCCAAGGTAGCCCTTCATCTAGCACCCCTATAGTTGTTTATATAGACTTACATTACATTTTGATGAAACCTTATTAAACTTTATAAAAAGAAAGCAAACAAGACTAGGGAGAGAACAAAAAAACAAAGTGCAAAGACCAAAGTCCACACAAGCAAAAAAACCCAAAGAGGTGAGACATAGAGAGATAATAGAATCACTAACTACCAAAACCTCCACTAGTCACATGAAGCATATCAACTAAAGAAAGGGGAAGTAGGCCCAATAAAGGAAGGCTTTTGGTGCCCTTTGCTATCAATGCCATGTTAGCACAGCAATGAAGAAAGTTGTCAAGCCTGCTCGTGAAGACACCCAAAAACTTCTATGGCAAGAGGAAGAAACATGTACACTAGGTAACAATTGTGATAAATTTTTTCTTTCACCTAAGGAATCACTAGCCATTGTCACAGCCACCTTTCGGAAAAAAATTGCCCATGATACCAAGTTTGTTTGAGTGAATTTGACAATGACAACATTGGCCAATGTGTGAATGCCATCCATTAATAAAACAATGTCAACTTGTCAAGGAAACAACTAAAGAAAAGGTGGTGGAAGAACATGGGTTTGCTCCCACAAAACATGACACCATGCATCTTTCATAATGCATGCAAATACATCTTGAATAGCATCATGGGATGCAATCCTCTCCCCACCATGGGCACAACAAAGGAGGTGGATCCCCATGGGGTCTAATGGTTAGCCACATATGCAATGGGTCAAACCAAAAGTCAAAGCCTGGGGGAGGCCTAACCTAATCCACAATGTAAAGGAAAAAACATCTAAAAGCAAACAAAAACATGGAATGACAAGGCAAGCAAACAGCCAAGTTCCCACACTAGGCCCTACACAAGACCTTAAGCATGTTCCATGCAAATCAAAAAACATGTCAAAGATGATGCTAGAAAAAAAATGGTTGTGTAATCTTTCTAAAATGGTATTGTGAAATCGATCTGCTCTTTTCATTGTAAGTTGTTCAAAGGGGGGTAAACATGTTATTACAATCGAAGGAAAAAGTTCTTGAAACAACCTCAAATGCGCCTGGAAGGGTAGTGAACCCAAATTGGTTGCCTCAATTGCCTTCAAAAAAAAGGTGCCAATCCAACAAAAATTTAAAAGCAATGATTAGCATTACTAATGCCCAATTCCCCAAGTAAAACATCGGCGCAATGGTTTCAATAGAAATGAAATCAATCCCACCATTAGAGATGGGGAACGAAACCTACCAATACATCAAAGGGTTTTTGAATAATCAAGAAAACTTGGGCCTAAAAACCTTTCAAAAACATGCATGAAGGTCAAATCAAAGGATGCAAGTTGGCATCAAAAGTTCAAGAGGGGTGGGAACGCACAAAGTAAATAAGAAGGCTTTTACATGAAACATCAAAAGAAGACCCCAAAAACAACATGAATGTCCCACAACTCCAAATGCATATTGCATGGCAGATGTTATCCAAAACATCTTACCAAAAAAAAA
>Ga0116231_10002700_pt1 | contig 37093 bp, 33 predicted proteins | sample S1TSphgellanicum_2_FD_89695 | JGI IMG/M metagenome (GOLD analysis project Ga0116231, IMG submission 89695) | Host-associated microbial communities from peat moss isolated from Minnesota, USA - S1T2_Fd - Sphagnum magellanicum MG | ecosystem: Host-associated > Plants > Peat moss > Unclassified...
GTCCAAAAGGAAAAGGAGGAGAAAAATCTTTTGGTACTTTCTGATCTTTTCCATGGGACTTTGGTGTGAATTGCTAACATTTATAAACAAAGTCCAAAAGGAAAAGGAGGAGAAAAATCTTTTCATACACTTTCAGCTTTTTTTATGGATTTGGTGTGAATGCAAATATCTAGTTCTTGCTATATTTGTTGGGGTCATATTTCACAGTCTATGCTCTTGCGACCCTCTGCTCTTGTGTCCCAACTTAGCATACTATGATTTGAAGTAGGCAGGGATGCAAGTGGTGGTCCAAAAAGCCTATTGAAACGCTTGTCAACTAGCTCAAATAATGGAATGGAAGATTCTAGGAGAATTATTTGGAGAAAAATGGACTCTAGTGCTTATAACATTTGAGGTGGTTCATCCCCTTGCCTTTTATAAGGGTGCATGGAATATCTCCATGCATATAGACATGATCAACTAGCTCCAGGCAGATATACAGAGAATATGATTTAAGTTCAGTATACATGTCATAGTATAACTCAGAAAACAATAAGTGTGTACACATACTATATCCTCTTTGGGGGAGTAAGTGTTATATGAATAGATAGTAATCAAACTTACTCATCGCTCTTCTTGAATATATGTATAAATCATGAGTCATGACACAGCTGAAAAGGATGAAATGACACAAAAACTATCATTCGGTTCTAGGTGCAAACCTGGATTGAAAGCTCCAAACAATGCATAACACTCCAGAAATTTCATGGTGTATTTTGGAGGGTGCTTAATTATATCCAAGAAGTGTTGATCAGTATTCATGAATGCTCTCATAGCAAATACATTACATGTTATATCAATGGCACTTTCGTGGAATTCGTTAAAATGACTACAGTAATCCTTCAAATGCTGCTGATCACTTGCAGCTGGAGGTTTCTAGTCTGGAGGCACTTTGAGGAGATGGGAAATTAGCTGAGTACTGATCCCTAGTCACGAAACATAGCGAAATTTTCTGGAGCTAATTTGCGTAGGAAGTTTTAAAAGCTTACGATTTAAGGAAGTTTTCGTGTGTTGAAGGTTGTAATCTGCCCTTGTGATCTGAAGAACAGAAGCCGCCCTGCTTATTTGCAGTCGCCGTGCGAAGAACATCGACCTTACGGACGTGTGCAGGTAATTCCTGTTGCATGATGCTCATCCACTTCGGCCTCACTATGCTTCACAATTTCAAGCTCGCCCTTGAAGCAATATGAAATCATGTCGTTGTCAGGCGATTTAGAGATTACAACACGAAAAAACAAACTAATCATGTTGAAACCTGATTGCAATATGGCATGACTGTGAAAGCTGTTAATGAATGCCGCCTTATAATGGTGGCTTTGAGCTTCTTTAATGATCTCTGCTTCTGCATTCATGTATATCGAAATCCTAGTACTGGCTGCTCAGCTGCTTTCATGAAGACTGTTCAGATTTTCTTCTGAAGAAAAGGAACGTTCTGAAATAATACTGCCATATCAACGTCCTAGGAGTTGGCCATAAAAACTGGCCTCATGGCGTTCTCCCTGGAGAAACTACTGGAAAGAACGCCTTATGCAGAACGCCCGATGTCTTGCAAGCCGCATTTGCTTACGTTCATGTGAGTGGTAAGAAGGAAGATTCCTGGACCGGCCTTTCTCCCCATTGTCGAAAGCCATGCGGAGTACTGTTGGAAGTTTGAATGCCCATGACAGGGGGGACCTTAACTTGCCTTCGAGTCCCATATCGTCTGCAACCAGTTGCAAGCACGGAAAACCTGTCTCATCACTGCACAGGAGTTATACTAGGCTATCAAGCTCGTAAATAGTACTATCATGCTTTCGTGGAAAATTATGTATTCGTGTCTTTGCATCTTAGCGGATAGAGACCGTGTGATCCATACTCAACGGAACTTTGAATGGTCATGCACCCACCATCCAAGATAGAACGGGAATCTCTTGAATACCAGCAAAAGGAAGGAGCGAACCTACAAGAGATGACGCCTGAGGAAGCGGAGATGCTTCATGATGCTCTTTCAAATGTTCCACTGTCCACCAAGCATCTTATAACTACAGGTACCTCATCCACTGCCAATATCTCAAAGCACATCGTTATTTTACAGTGTACCGCGCGCGTGCGTCTCCAAGGCGCCCATGAAGATCTTGGTAAGTGCTGCAAATTTCAAACCTACGACTGTGTGGAAGTTCGAGTGGCGACTCTCCGCTGTGTTATGGTCATGGACAAACGCACCATTATAAGATGTCAACAAAATTGCACACAAGAATGAAGAAAAATCATGTACCATAGGAAAAGAAGACACAATGTTGGTGGTAGAGTAAGAAATATAAGTATGAACCGACTTGTTATTAGTTCCGAGACTGAGACATGACCCTTAAAGTCAATGATGGAGTGGTGATAGTCCAGCATTTGAAGCTCATCAGCTCTGCAAATTATTACTGAGACATCACCGGCTGGACTCAAGAGCGATGAGGCGCCCAACAGACTTAAAAAGAGAGCAGATGTTTCTTGCGCTCCCGCAGAGGCTTCTAACACATTGCGAATCAAACCCATGACGTGCTAGAAACCATTGAGGGAGCGGAACAAACCGCTGCCTCGAAAGCGCCGGTTCTCTATCGACTCTGCCAACACCTGATATATATAAATACTAGTGTGGCCTGGGCCGCTGGCTCAAGTGTGAATAGGACTATTGCTCCAAGACTGAAGTGTGAACAAGACCTAGTGATGATAGAGCTCAATTGTGAAAAAAAACTATTTTTTAAATTTAAATTAAATTCCAATGACAAAAATGACTCAAAATTCAATATCTCCACCACCGTAGGGCTCAAAATTATGAAATCACCTCCAAGAAGGAAACCTCACTCATCAAGGACTTTCCAACAATACCAATTGTTTGTTTCAATTTCATTGATTTTAATTTTGTTGACCTTTTTTGACAAAATTGTCCAATATTCAATAACTCTTGCATTGTAGGTGAAGCTCTAAACCAATGTCCTATTGCTAAGTCCACTTTGACTTACCAAACTTGGTTGATCTTTTAAGAACTTAGAAAATTAGTTACCTGGGTAATGCATACTATGGTGCATCAAAAAATGAACAAAATATATATATATTTACATTTTTTTTAATGTTGTCATCATTTTTTTAATGATTTTTTCTGATTACAAATTAAGTTTTTGCAAGAACTATGTGTTGTACATTTTTTTTAAAGACATTATAAAACACATTCAATGTAAACACTTAAATCAAACTCAAAAAATACATATTGAAAAACTTATGAATTTTGACCTTTCAAAAAAAAAAATTCAAATGATCATTTTCATTAATAATGACATCCATAATAAAAAATTTAGTTTTCATTTTGATCATGCAACTTGTGACAAAATATTATCAAACAAATAATTTAATAGCTCAAGATCTATAAATCCATTTATAATTATTTGGAGACTAAATAAAAATTATGACAGAATTCAAAACAAAAGTCTTAAAGTCCCCTTAAATCAAAAAATGAACATATTAAATTTTTTTTAATATGTCATTTTATGACAATATGGATCATATATGTGAGTCTTTTTTTCAAAAAAATTTAAAAATTCTAACTTAAAAAACATCATGTAATTAGAGTCTTTTTTTCAAAAAAATTTAAAAGTTCTAACTTAAAAAACATCATGTAATTAGAAGGTCAGAAATTTTTTAATTGTGACACAAAAAAAGAGACACCATAATATGCATTTACTCACCTGATGATTTTTGGTATGTTATTATGATTTTTTTTCCATTTTCAATCTAATAACATTAGTTTCTTACTTTTCACAAACTTGAATGGTATGAATATTCGAGCCATTTCAAATGTCCTATTAGGAGATAAGTATATTGGTTTGGTAATTGAAATTTGAGATGCACTTCAATACAAATCACAAAATTGGATTAACAAATTGCTTAAGTAATGAAAAATGCACAAAAATAAAATGAAAAAATGTATTTAAGTAGTGAAAAGGTCAATAAAATCTTGGTTCCAAATTATTCTCACAATCTCGCACCTTCAGTACTTTTATTCTTAAAATCTATCTGAAATTTCATTGTGAAACTTTAAACTCTTACCTTGGCCAACACAACCACAAAACGTGAATACTAGTAAGAAGAAGCATGGTTTTGCAAGATGAAAGACCAATTTAATTAATCAGATAACATTTGAAATAAGGTCAAGATGTCTTATTGAGTGCAATATGTGTAAACCCTAGATATATTAGTGAGATCATATGCTCTAAGAGTATGACATATAGAAACTCTTACTAATATCAGATACCAAAATATAACCTATATAGTACAACAACACTAGTCTAAACACTGCCAAACCATCATGGTGCACCCCTACTTACCAAGAAGGGCTTTACAACAATACCAAGAGCATGATAGGGGCAAAGTGATTTGGGAGATCTGAGCCTGACAAACAAAACAAGGGGTGTGTCACACTGTGGCCTTGCCCTTTACATTAAAAAGTATCTTATGGCAGAAGAAGAATTATGAAAACTCAGATATTTCACTGGATGCAAAAATACAATCTTAACACAACTCCTCTAAAAGACACCAAAATCCTATAACTATCTCAAGTTTCTACACAAGCCAAAATATCATCTTTCAAAAATCCTCTTATAAAATAGACCTACTACCTAGTGGCCAAAATCCCTTAAGCTGCTACTACACTCTATAATGAATCTAAACAAAATATCCTTGCCTTGGTAGGCAAGACCAACAAATAAACAATCTCACTTCCTTCATACATAGGTCTCTCAAAGAAGCCACAATACACCCTTTTTTTCCTTTTAAAGAAAAGTAGATGCATGCGTCTCGAACTGCTTTGGAATTATCCCCTTATTATATATTGCAGTTACGAAGATGATCTACACAAGTTTAGTCTTGATTCCACATGAGAGTTCAAAAAGTGTGTGATGACCAATATAGCTAGTGCTCGAGTGCTAAGATTGCTTAATTAGATGGATGGCCTCCGCAAGGTTGCAGTGAAGGCAGTTCGGAAATGAATTGCATTAAAGAATGTGGGGTTAGCAGGAGATTATAAATAAGGCCGAGAGCGAAGACCGGGTTGCAGCAGATGGGTGGAGTTGCAAGAGATGCTGGGAGATGCTGCAGCTAGTGATCTAGGCATGCAGGCGGGTTGCAACTTGCAACTTGGCGTCTAGATGATGAGCTCAGAATGAGGCCAAAAACATGCATGAGTGTGTGGCGATGTAGATCGTTATAATTACTGCGAACTTACGACTAAATTATAAATAGCCAGAGAAACGTCAAATACAGCCTGCTCATTGTATTTTGTTCTTTGCCTAATCAGCAGGGCGCACTGACAGCGACGACTGCAGATGGTCCAGAAATTTCTCCAAAAGGAGACATTCTCCCGTGGAAGCCTTCAAAGTTCAAATCTGTCCCTGGTCCAGATCATGGAGCTTTCCTCAATGTCCCAGCCAGGAGAGAAGATCAGGTCCCTCGACACTCACGCGTGCTGCTCCCTGGAACCCAAAAGTCAGTGGTTTTTGGATCTCGATTGCACAAGTTGCTGCATGGACCAGTCATTGCGCTCCTTTTTTTCCTCCTTGTCAAGTTGCCCCTTTTTGCAGCCATCGTAGCTGGTAGCTAGCAGAATGTTGTGATGGCGTCATCGAGACATCAGCGATCACATATGCATACATGTATCCACATATATGTACAATGTACATGTATATGTGTATGAGCTCCACAATAAAGGATGTATGGTAAAAAGTGCTACATTAGCCTTTGAGGCACATTGAGTGTTGGGCAAAGATGATGAAACCCTGCCATGCCAATCATAAATAAACCAAAGCACCCAAAAAAAAAAGGGGGAAAACAAGGAACAAAATGGAAGGACCCACGAAAAGACAAAAGAACCAGTGTTGGGCGGTTCTCACTTTTCGTGAGAACCGCTGGTTCTGGTTATCACAACCATTTAAAAGAACCTTTAAAGTTCTCATTGATCATTTTGATAAGCTTTAAGGGTTTCAGAGTTTTGGAAAAAAGAATTTCCCAACGGTTTTCAGCCCTGCTGGTTCTCATAAAAATTACTAGCCCCGGTTTTCAACGCCGGTTCTCATGAGCCAGTGATCAAAATTTTTGAAAATCCAATATTTTAATTATTTAATTTAATGTGAAATAGTAATTAATTTTTTTAATTAATTAATTACTTGCAAATTATGAAACAAATGCAGAAAATTTAACTTTATATTTAAATTTTCTTCTTGTTCAAATTCACCTTCAAATTTGTGGAACTCTTTTTCTAATTGTTCATCTATCTCAATAAACTTTACTAAATCATTAGGAGATTTACAACCAATTTTGGTCTCATTAGACCATTTTTGCTAACAAAAATTAATTTCTTCAAGTTTTCTAATTGTAAACAACATGTTTGAAGATTGGTGAGTATGCCAACTAAAGAAAAAATATTTTCTATCTCTATTTGTGATCCAACAATTTTTAATATTTATCGAACAACAAAACCAACAATGGGGAACATAGATTCATTTTTTTGCCACCATTGCAAAAGACATTTGATCTCCTTAAAATCCACTTGAAATCTCCTATAAATCAAGAGTTTTCTATTAACCAATTTTGTCATTGGTTCACTTGTGCTAAGAATCATTTCAAAAATATCTAAGTTGTTATCTTCATAAGATTTGCGTTTTGTAAATTCAACATCACAATCTTCCACATGATGTAAATGATAATAACATTTCAAAAGCATAGGTTGCAAAGACTTCCAATCATAGTCTTTTACAATAGAAATGTTTTGCTCACAACCAACAAATGAAGATACCAAAGGAAGGTTTTTAACCCATGGATCTAACATCAATGAAAACATGTTATTGGCTTTTTCTTTCTTCATATTTTCTTAGAAATGAAATAGAATTAAGGATACCAAAAACTTCTTTCTTAATGTTAGAAGCAAACAAAAACAATTCAAGAATAATTGCAAAATCATTGTCCATAAACTAGTCTAAGTTCTATACAATTCTAACATCTTGTTTTTAACTTGAACTCATTGTGATGGCACTATTTAAGGCATCATTAAGTAACCAATGATCCTTGGATTAGTTTAGAACACAAGCAATAACAAGTGTTTGACAAACAATCAACAATTGCTTGACAAATATGTCGAGTGATGATAGGGGGAATTCGGCCAAAAACACAATCATCAATCTGTGAACTATAACATAATACAATGGCCTTTTGAAATAATAAGGCCTCTTGAAACAAGATTACATTGCTTGCAAACTTGCACAATATTTAACAAATTGTTAGTATTCTACAAAGAAAAAACAAATTGCAAACTTGCAAGGCAAATCATTAACTTTTTTCTTTTTTTTAATTACCAAAAAAATACCTTGTTTTGATAGGGGTGTTTAACTTTAGTCCATTCATGTTTTCCTTTTCCAGATTTATTTGGTCAAGTTATACACTTTTGTAAATCAAATTGGGTTGACTTAATGGCAATATGTTTCAAATTTTTACAAAGAAAAAATTAGTTATCCCATATTGACATGCTTTAGAAAATGCATGACCAAAGCAAGTGCCTTGGAAACTCTCTTCCATACCAACAACTTCACAATTCACCACAAATTTTAGAATTGTTCTCATAGCATTCAAATTTGCACCTTCATCCTTACAATATGCAACAATTTTTTTCCTTAAATCATATTGATCTAACAATTTAAGCAATTTTTTTGCCATAACCTACCTTGTAGTTTCATTTGCCTCAAACAATCCTATTATAATATGTTAAGGTTACCACTTTTCACTCAAAAAGCTAATCACCAATGCAACAACATCATGTGCACCCTTTGACGTAAACAAATCAAAACTAGTTGTTGTAGAATAACATTGTTTCAATTTAGGCAACACATATTTTTGTTTTGTCTTTTCCACTAAATCAACCACAACCTCTTGTGAAAACATTTTTCTTGGTGGAAATACAACTTTTGGACATAAATGCATTATAAAATGCTTCAACCAAATGCCCTCAAAAAATTGAATAGGGAGATGATTTTTAACAACCAATAGGACAAGGTTTTGCAAAAATTATTTTTATTGCATAACATCTTTCTTAAAAGGATTTTTTGCACCAAAAAACTTTGATATTTCAAATTTAGACACATTTGGTCTCTTTTTTGCAAGTTGTCTTTCAAGTACATTTCTTAATGGAAAGTTCATTTCTTCCTCTAGTTTCTTTGCAAGTACAGCATGACCTGCATTTACATTTTTTCCAAAGTTTTTATGCTATTCTTTTTGGAATATGTTATAATTCCTCTCCTTTCTTTTGTTTTTGGATTATAAAAGACAAATTTACATGACACATCATACACCTCATGATTTGTGGTTTGTTTCCATGAACAATGTTATTATCATTTACAATGAAAAATGACCAACACAATGCATTCCTACCATGCCCTTTCCATTTTTCTCTTTGCAAATGTAATTTTTATAAATTTGTTTGCATTTTATCTTCTTCACTCTAAATGGCACTAGACTGCGTTTGTAGATTTCAATTTTTTTCCATAATTTCAATAAAAAATACCTCTTCCATAGAAACTCGATTGGGGAAAATATCACAATATTCATTTTCTATTAATATTTCATTAATCCTTGAAGATTCCATTTTACAAGAATTTGATATGATTATAATGGAGAAGATGAAACAAGAAATATTGTGAATTATAAAATGGTTTAAGTTAAAGGGTTTTTAAGATTTAGCTGATGGTCTCAAAATCATCTAAACATTTACAAAGATCCAAATCCATTTACACTTAAGCATTTACAAGCAATTATAAGAAAGCTCAATTATAACCATGGCAAAAATAAATAAATAAATCCAAGACTCCTTCAAAAAATCCTTGCAAAATAACAAAAAAAATAAAAAAATCTAAAAGTAAATCAAGGAAGGAAAACCAAAAAAAAGTAATTCAAAAAAACAAGTGAAGAACTAAAAAAAATTATTGTTAACTTGGATGCTTCCTCCTAAACAATTTCGAATCTCCAACAAATTGCAAAAAAAAAGAGGGGGCAAGGGGTTTACCAATATGGGCAATGAAATAGTGAAACACTAAGCAATAATGAAGCACGAAGGAACAACAAATTAACAAGGGGTAGAAAGGTACCTAGGAAAGCAAAGGAGCAACGAAGCACCACGCAGCAATGATGCATGATAGAGAAACAATGAAATAGTAAAAACAACAAAGTGGAACAATAAAAGCAACAGTGAAACATGAGAAGTAGCAACAAAGTGAAGCATTTTGAGTAGTAATGAAACACAAAAGGCAATAATGAAACACGAACAGCAACAACAAAGCACAAGGAATAGGAGGAAAACAAAAGGAGCAACAATGAAGCACAAGGAATAGCAACAAAGCACAAAAAGGAACAATGAAGCACAAGGAATAGTAACAAGGCACAAAAAGCAATAACGAAGCATGAGGAACAACAATGAAGCATGAAGAGTAAGAGCGAAGCAAAAGAAGCAATAGTAAAGCACGAGGAACAGTGAGCCAAGAGGAATAGTGAAGCGAAATGAGAACAATAATGAAGTAAGAAAAGTAGCGAAGCAAAACACGAAGAGCAGCAACGAAACAAAAGGAATAACGAAAGGATGGGGCCAAGTTGGCCCCATTTTGTAGAGGAGGAAGAAGTTTTTTGTGAAGCTCCCGCCAAAGGAGGTGCTAAAGAAGTTGTTGAAAGGCTATGTTGCCTAGAGCCCAAACTAAAACCTAAACCTAACTAAACCCTAAATTGAAAACTAACACCCTTTTTTTTAATACCCTAGAAGATTATCACCTTCAGCCTCCAAGTGATAACCTTTAAGGTTTTCAAAAAGCTAATTCTCACTTGGGAGAGTACCAACAAGTAGGTTATCATTAAGGTCATCATTAAAGTTACCAAGTTTTATGAAAGCAGTCGATTTCATTTTGAGAACCAGATTGAAAACCTTTAAGGTTCTCACCAAAAAAATAAAAACTACCCAACACTGTAAAGAACCACCTAAAAAGACGAACCACAAGGGGAACATCAAGTTCATGAATGCCCTCCTATTGCAAAAAGCACATCAAATAAGAAAATGTGAGGGCCTCTTGAAAAGACACCTAGCCTAGTAGAACCCTCACTTTCTGCAATAGCACGCCTCAAAATAAAAATTGTCTACGCACACTATAATGCCATTGACACCCTTTGTTTATAAAATGCATGCAAAATTGAGAGAGGAGGTCCTCTAGTGCCACTTGCTCCCTACGAGGGCAAAGGGGCCTGAGACTCTGGGCTTTACCAGAATAAGGGCACACCTGAAGCAAAGCTGACCACATGCCCAATTTTGTTAGCCCAAGGGTTTACAAAGCATAAAAACCTAAATCAATTTTTTTAATAAAAATTTCCAAAGATAGCCACTAGGTATCATGGGGCAGGGAAAAAATGAAAGGTGGCCGCATAAGCAAGAATTACATTTTTCCAAATTCCCATCCTTCATGAAGGAACAATTTTTGGCCTATAATGTGCCCTACAACCATATGCACAGGCCTTTACACGTCTATAATGTGCCTCAAAGGTGGCAAATTCAACCTAGGAACCAGGATTTTATGTCAAGGAAGGGCAGGCCTCATTGGATGTTTTATTGTTCTTGGGCTTGAAAACTTCGGCCAATGCACTCGGTGTCATGCCTTCACATAACATAACCCTTTGGACTTACCTTTCCTCTTACACATTGAAGCCTTACTCTGGTTTGAATGGCAATTATGATAATGATATGGACACAAACAAATCCAAGTCTCATGAATTCTAAGTCGGGTAGCAGTTGAAGACTTTGCTACCTCCCCCACATTCACTACTTGTTTCCATGACTCCATCAAATTCTATATGCTAAGTACTGTAAGTAGCTGAAGGCTAATGTTTGGTTTAGACCTAGATCATTGGCATTTCAAACATAGTAATTTGTTGTGAACCATTCCATTCCCTTCTTTCCTACCTTTTTTTCTTTTCCTCTTCTTTTGTCATCTCCCACCTTTTTGTATTGGAATAAACTCTCACATCAATTACCACATGCAACTTTAGTTACACATGAACCATGACTAAGAAGTTCTAATACGTAGTTTTGCTTTATGGAGTTTTTATTCCCTCTGTTAACATGCAACGTGATAATAATTAATTAATAAGGTGATGGGTCAACATCTCCTCGACAGGAATTATTCTCCATTGCTAGGTAACAGTCTCTTTTGCGATCAGTATTACACAGATCACAGCAACCTAATGGAAAGCCACTGAAATACGGAGTCACTTTTTGCTGCAAGGGAGAATTGCTTTCCATTAGAGAGCTACAAGAAAGTTGAAAATATGTAATTAATCATGTTAAGAACTTTTGGAACACATGCTCTCAAGAAAAAAAAGACATACCATTTCATGTTGAATCTGGGTAACATGAGTTTTACTCACAGCGCTTCCAATAGGTCAATGCTTGACAGGAGGTAGAGCTGCAAGATGATTGTGATCACACTTCGTTGGAAAAACATAATGGAAAGATGTTATGATCATAGAATCCATGACTGCAGCAGCCCAATGGAAAGATGTCCTGATTGTTTAACAAGTTATCCTTTTTCAAAAAAAAATTCCACTAGTTAATAACAAAAGGTTGTCACATTATTATCATCTATAGCCAGGTTGAGTCTGGCAACCACCTTGGCCTTTGTTACAATGGTTCAAATGTCACCACTTGAAAATAACCAAGCTCATAAACATATAGTCAAACAGTCAACTATGCTTAGTTTACATACCTAAGTAAATAAACTAAATGTTTTCCCATACTAGCCCAAGTCTAGCAAATCATTGACCCCCCATCCATCAATTGTCATGACTTGTTCTGTGAGGATTAAGAAAAATCAAAAGTAATATCCTTCATCCATCAAACATGTAGGTCTAACATTTCTTATCATGAAAGAAAGTCTTTAGTTTACTTCTATTAGAAACCTAGTTGCAATAGTTTCCCTTGGTAATCAAATGAAAAAAATAAAATCTAATCTTAACCTTGACAAAGCATTTTTTCACCAAGCTTGAAACATCAAGTACATCGTGTCAAAATTGACCTCACAAGTATATACTCTTTCATAAATTGACCTATATGTGCTAAATGTCAGCTCAATGTTTTATACCCGCCTAATTGCTTAATGCCAGATTCTATAATAATTTTGGAACAATGAATTCTAGCTCTACAACTAAATCTTCCTGTCATTTAGGAAGAAAAACAAAGGAAAAATTAGATCTCAGATTTTTCATGTTTAGAATTTACCCATCGGCCCAATTTTTTGGTTCCTCTTCTCCTTCTCAACACCTCTCTAAGACACAACTTGCTAGATTGGCCAATCTATTTTTCAGCAAATTGCCATTACCATTACAGTCACTGGTATGTCCCCAACTCTGATGACAAATTAGAGAAATTGAAAAATCTTTTCTCTTCAAAAGTGAAATGTTCTTCCCCTTTTCTGCATGTATAGTTGATGATTGTAGCTGACACCAAGGTTGAAATCTACAGAGAATTAAAATCATTTGAAAAGACCAAATCTTTCTAAAGTTAGGGTTTAGGGTTTAATGTTTTAGGGTTTATGGTTCAATTGCTGACAATAAATGGTTTCAACTCAAAACCCATTGTTAGTCATGTACATACAGGAAAGAAAACAGTAGCAAAAATGGTAACTTACAGGTTTTGGAGCTCTCACAGGAAGGGAAGGTCCTATGACACAAATGATCACATCCCAGATGCTACCAATAATCCCACACCAATGCTGGCAATGTCCAAGAAGTACTTCATACAACTTCAGACAGATTGTACAACTGCCAATGCATTCACATATTGAGCAGATTGGAGAGAAAACACAAGAATAACGCTTTTAAAGGTAAGCATTGTACCACTTCCATCAAAAACCAAAATGAACATCACAGGAATGAGCCTGGTGGTCACAACCTGTGAGTGTCACAAAATATCAAACCATCACCTTGATCATGAATTGTCGTTCTAGCTGCTGTTACTCCCCATTGACTTCATCAGCTCCTGATGCTGGGAGTAGATAAGTTGTAATAATCTGCTCAAATTTTCAGTTGACCAAAGTCTGTTGCTTGAACAAGCTGAGCTCCATCTTCTCAATCAAGTTATCAAGCTCAGCATGTATGTATATCAGTGATTTGTGGGCGTCAAGTATCTCCAGAGACAAAAATAATGTGTCTTACTTTTCCACCTCAATCCGGCTGCACCCTCATTGCTTCTTCATGCCTCTCTCACTCACCAGCTTGCTCAACAATGTAGCCTTCTATTATGCACCAGCATGGTAGACATGTTACCAGTAACATAAAGAACCAGTAGAATTTTTCTAGTGTATGTGGAGGTTGTGTTGCCCTCAATAAAATTTCTCCCACCACAGAGGATGGCACCTTCCACATGAGGTTCCTCAAAAATGAAGAACCTTAGAATGCATAAGGTGCCTCCTCTCCTCTCAAATGAATCACAGCTTTCCATTTACACAAAAGCAAAACTCAACCAGTTCTTTACACCAGGCAAGGACTAATGGGGCTGTTCTGGGAATTCAGGTGCCACACTCATTGCTCAGCTCCCACCTCATGCAGGGTCCTCATTCCCAGAACAGTCCCATCCTCACTCCTTACCCTACAAATCTAACACTGCAGCTTTTTGTGCTGCATGTTCTGCGAGCTTGACATATCCATGAAATCTTCACACAGCTAGCTAGCTAGCAAGGCTCTCAACGTCTTCAAACTCACCTAAGCACAGACATGTGAGAGAGAGAAGGAGAAGGCAGCTCATGAAACTTATCTCACTTGGCTTGGGAGCATATTATGCAAAATTACAGTCCCGTTGTGAGCACATCCTGTCCAAAATTTCGCAAGCTCACTAGAAGCAAGCTTTCCACCAAACTCCCATACCTCCCTCACATCTGGCCTGAAACTGCTGCTGCTCTCAAATAATGAAATGTGGCATGCACCCTTCCTTGCCTCAGCCAGATTCCTTATTGGTTGTGCAAGTGCATCATCATGTTTGCTCTAAGGGTTTTTGATTTCTGTAACACTTGCTTGCATATTCTACTCTTCCATACGTTTGAAATAGTGTAAGTCTGACGGACACCAAGAAACATCATGAGACTTTGCTCCTGTTATTTGTTTTCTATGGATATGAGGAAAGATCATGAGACCTTGCTATTGTTGTTTGTTTTGCATGGACAGGAAGAAAACATCATGAGAACTTTGGTGTTGTTGTTTGTTTTTCCATGGACATGAAGAAAACATCATGAGACTCTGCTGTTGTTGTTTGCTTTTGCATGGACATGAAGAAGACATCATGAGACTTTTGTTGTTGTTTGTTTGGTTTTCCATGCACAAAGGAAAGGAGGAGGGCAAGTCGCACACCACACATCGATAAAACACCCCCATGCAATTGCACAAACCACGATCATTATTGAGAAAAGAAATACCCATGCAACCGAAGACAAAGAACAGCCCCAAACCAACAAGCTACCTTCGCAAAGAAAACACTTCGATTATCCAAAAAATTGCTCCAACTACCTTCGAACTCCAAACCCTAGAAATCCCGTCGTGCTCCAAACCCTAGGATATTGTGTGCAGCGTGTCCTTTTGCGACAAGAGAGACGAGAAGAGATTCCTCCTCCATTCTCGGCTTCTTCCTCGCTGGGCCGTCCCTCGCGAGTAGCCGTCGCGTTGGGAGTTCTCATCCTTGTTCTTTCCCGTCGTTGCTACGTCGACATCTTTGAACAGCAGCACTTCCTTTCCTCTCTTTTTTGTCTGATTTTCTCTCTCCGGAAGGTCATTGCACTTGTTTTCAGATTGTTTTGTTTTTTTGTCTAGCTTGGTTTTTTGTTTTATGGTGCTTCTTCTTCCAGACGTCTGTGGTGTCGAGATCCGAGTGTTGACGATCTGATGCGGCATATGTGAAGAAGGAAGGATTCGACATCCAGCACACATCTGAAGAAAGCAAAGCTTGCTTGTTTGCTTTCTAGGTGGCGAATTGTGCGCAGCCATGGACAGTAACAAGGACGAGGGATTGAAGTGTTTGAGGATCGGAAAGGCGGCTATGGAGGCAGGAGACAAGGGCAGAGCTCTCAAGTTCCTGAAAATGGCGCAACGGCTGTACCCTAGTGCACAGGTAGAGGAGATGCTGGCTAGCTTGCTTGAAACTAAAAGAGAGGAGGAAGCAACAGCAGCCGAGAAAGATTCACCAAGCGACAAGCAGACGAGGAGCAATGGTGAGCAAGCCAATGGTATGCAGCAGCAGCAGCATCATCATCGCTCAACAAATTCCTCCTCTTCTTCTTCTTCAGCTGCTGCAGAACAATTTTCTGCAGAACAAGTTGAGGTCGTTCAACGCATAAGAAGGACAAGGGATTACTACCAGATTCTAGGGTTGAGTAAGAATTGCACAGAAGACGAGGTACGGAAAGCTTACAGGAAACTCTCTCTCAAGGTCCATCCTGATAAGAATCAAGCTTCTGGTGCAGAAGAAGCATTCAAAGCTGTTTCCAAGGCCTTCCAGGTTCTAAGTGATTCAGAGCTTAGGGGGAAGTATGATCTTCATGGTCCTGAGGAGGAGTTGTCCCAACAGCGAGTGCGGCGGAGACATACAGGCCATGGTGCTCCTGTTTATTATGAGGACGTTTTTGATGCGAATGACATCTTCAACTCATTCTTTGGCATGCATCATCAAGCAAATGGAAGCTTTCAGCGAACCCATTTCGTGCGCACGCAAGTGCCTCAGTGGAACACAGCAGGAGCAAGGGGGGAGACGCATTCTGTGAACCTTCTTGGCTTATTGCAGCTGCTTCCTATTCTTATTTTGCTCATCGTTGCCTTGTTCCCCTTCTCTCAACCAGTCTACAGCTTAACTTCAGTAGCACCTTATCAGATTCCACAAAAGACAAAGCACCATGAGGTCAGATACTATGTCAAGTCTCATAATTTTGATAAGGAGTATGCTCCTGGCAGTTATGCCCGGCAGCAGTTGGAAGCACAGATTGAAAGAGAATATAAGGATGTTCTTGTTCAGAATTGTCGGATGGAGCTCGGTTTGCGGAGATGGGGCCAAGGCTTGGCAACACCTAATTGTGACAGGCTCGAGCGATTTCAGCGTGTCTGATATACATGCAATGGCCGAAGTCCTTTTTCCATGGAAAATTTCAAAGCAAGACACACACCTTTATCTTGTTATGACGTACAAGGTTCTAATATTAGAACAAAAAATTTCAGGTTTTTTAGGTCAGTGCACTGTCTACCAGTATATTTTAGGGTTTAGGGTTTCTTCAGAGAATTTCTTTGTTCTCATATTGGTTCTTGAGTTGGTGAAGTCCAGGGAGAGGCTTCTATTGGGGTGCCTGGTGTATTCCTGGTAAGCACGTACACAACTTGCTGTGTTGCAGTGACAAGGCTATCGGAGCATACATTGAGGGTGAGGCCTCTTAGGAGAATAAATTAAAGAGTGATGAACTCAGGTGGTGCTGGGCCACTGAGATTTGTCCAAAAAAGGGAATGTACAACCATCTAGTGCCATGTTGTCTGCAATCTAGAGAAGGGTATGAGGATCCCTCTCAGAAATGTTTGCAAAACCATGCAACACATTCAACTAAACTTTCAAGAAACAGATAAATGTTCATTTCTCAATTCTTTTGTAGTTCTTTGTTGATTAAACTATGCATCATGAGTGCTAGCTGACACTGCAACTGGGTCTCCCTGTGGCTCCTGGAAATTTTACAGAAACTCAGTGCACAAATGTTTGATCTAATTGGTTGCCCTGAGTTTTGAGCAGATTTTTAGATCCTTAACCACAGCCACTGTCAGGAGCAGGTGAAGTCATTGGGAAGCAATGGAGGCTAGTCACTACCACTGGTAATGAAAGTGAAGGTCTGATGCTTTGTGAGTTGCAAGCATAAGGTTATGACTGCACCTGTTCTTGTTGTGTTTTCTTTCAATCTTTTGACAGAAACTGAGTGTGATGGTTGATGTATGACATTTGACTTCCACCCACTGCCAGGGGCTGATGAAGTCAGTGAGGATATTATGGTAACTGGTCACCACCATACGCACACACCAATATTGACTACTCTCATTCCCATTGTGTTGGTTTTGCTGGAACCAACGCAAGAGCTACCTTCAGAACTCTGTTGTGGGATTTTTTTCTGCAGTCTAGGAGATATGTTGCTATTGAAGGGCACTAAACATGCATGTGAAAGTTGCTATTATCTGTCTTTTGATGGTTGGTGGTTGGGTTTCCCCTCCCTGTTAATATGTTGTTGGATCTGAAACCTCTTTAGACTTATGATCAGGTCATTCCCAATTGGAAGTGATAGGAATGACCTGATCATAAGTATCTCACTGGTAAATAAACATGACACTGGATGCATCTAGATACAGCAGCTTGTGGGAAGATCATGTGAATGTGACAGAGGAAAGAAGGCAAGGATCAGCTGGATGACAATTCTAAACTGGAATCTATTCAACCAATTCCAAAGTAAAAGGGAATGAAAAGGTGTCTTTGGATCTATATCATTTTTTTTAGTCAATCCCCAAGTAAAAAGGAATGAAAAGGTGTCTTCAGAATTATGTCTTCTCAGAGCTTTTTTTTTTTTTTCCAGTGCCATAATCAGGAGCAAATTTCAATACTTCTGAACCAATTTTCATCTCACTTTTCTTCAATGCAATTTAAATTCAAATCACTTCAAGTTGCAAGCATTGTCATTCAAGTTCGACATTCAAATATGGAACTTAATTCCCATAAAATCAATTCATTGTTTCCAATCAGTTGATGGTCGGTCACTGGTGGTGCACAGCAACACAGGTTTGTCATAACCTTTATGAAAGGATGCTTTCCTGAAACTGCAGATATGCTTGTGTTTGACCCATGTATGCAGAAACGCAAGTGTTTGACCCACGTATGTATGATATAGCATGTTGGGACTTTCACATCTAGCATGAAGAGCAAGGGTACGATGGAACATCATGGTATTGTGACTCCTTGGGAGAACATCCATCCAGACAAGAATATCTGCAGAAAAGGTGAGTGAATTTGACTCCTTGTACTTTGTGTGCAGTTTGCCCTTATGGGTGATTTCTGTTTATTACTTGTTTCAAAGAATAGGAACTCATCAGTTACACCCAAGCATGGCTCTTTCTCATTGAACATTGTCTCAGGTCATGGTCACTAAACTAATTCGCTGGAGTTGTAAAGCTTCAACCTGTGTGTGCAAGACTCTGTGCATATGCATGTGTGTGTGTGTGTGTGAGAGAGAGAGAGACACACACACACACACACCCAGAACTTCTTTGAGCTGCTTTTAATTTATGAACCTCCTTTAAACCCAAGCAGGCCTAAAAAAGCATATACTATATATTTGATCTCTCAGCCATAATTGGTTAGTGTGTCTGAATCTCGGATGATTTCAGATGGGAGAAAACTTTCACAAGATTTCTGTGATTAAAAATGGGCATTTGTTGCAGCACTGTGCACATCACACAGCCTCACACAGTTGGATTTGGATCATTGGAGTAAATTGCATTTCTGTCCTTAATATGTTTTCCATTTGCCCATTCAGACATTTTAATTGTAAACCCAAACTCTAATATTTTATTACCTTGTCAGAAATTTTTTTTTTTTTTGCCTTTTTTTTCCCCAGGAAAGATGGAATTGCTTGGGGAGCAAACTGCTTGCTGACCCTAGCATTCGAGTCTTGGGATCTCATACAATGGGTATGAGATCACACAGTAAAGCATGGACACATGGGGGAGGGAGAGCCATTTAAGTTTTTGTCTTCTTACAGTACTTAGCTTTGGCAAGCTGTTTCCAACTCTGGAGCCTAAGCTGTCAAAGTACTTTTCAATTCGTTCCTGAGTGTTTTGCAACTGACAACACACCAAGGTGAGCACCATCACCACACAACAAACAAGTACTTTTTTTCTTTAAAGTACGAATTCCTTTGGAGTTGTGGTAGGTAAAAATGGGTTTGCTGTCATCTTTTTCTCTCTTTCCGTGTTGTTGGGTTGGGTGTGAATTTTCCATATGGGATGGGACCCAGGTGACAAATCTTTCTCACATCATAGTCAAATTTCTCTCTCACTCACATAGCGAGCAATGATATTTTATTGATCACCTCGTTGTTGGCTATGAATGAAGTGAACATCAATGGGTAGTAAGTAACCATCCAAACTTGAAGGACTTTCTCCGATTTTACTTACATGCTCAAACCCATTATCATCATCATCATCATCATCTGTCTGGAGTCTGGTGTGAATTTTTTGCCGCGTGGTTGCAATTCCTTTTGTTCACTCTGATGAATGAGGTCATGATCAATCACCCAAGCCACAAAATGCTGATGATTTATATCAAACAAAAAGCCTGTGTGTGACAACATCTTTGATGTCATGGACACAAGATTCGTATGTACCATTGTTGTGTGGTTCTTTGATTTTGTTAATAACCTCCAGTTCCAGTTTCTTTTTCTTAATGTTAGAAATTACAGAACCTCCAGTTCCAGTTTTTCTTAAACATTTTCACTATAACAAAACCCTCTCTGGGTTCCATTTTTTTGAAATTTTTCAAAATAACAAAATCTCGAGTTCTGGTTTTCTGAAAATTTATACATGTATTTAGTTAATTTTGGATTAAATTGTTAATTCTGGATTTCTTTTATCCTAATAGTTGAGATCAAATTTGAGACAAAACATTGTTAATATTTATTTGTTGGATCATCTAGCAAGACAAAACATTATTAATATTTATTGTTACATCATTTGGTGATCCCAAATGAAAAAAATTCTTTAGTTTTTCAATTTTCAAATGATCAATTGTTAATTCTCAATTTTTCAAAAATTCAAAATTAATTAAATACATGAATTATTTATATATTTAAAATTACAAAACCGTAGGTTCTGGTTTTTTGAAAGTTTTCAGACTTTTTTTTTGGTGTTTTTTAAAACTCTCTGGTTTCAATGGAAGAACCGGAGGTTTTCATGAAAGAACCGCCAAAGAGCCAGTGGTAATTGGGGTGGGTAGGTCCTTTCACCTCCCGGTTCTTTGGTTTATTAAAAAATCCCCCAGTTAAGGGTCAAAACCCTTAACTTCTACGATCTTCTTTTTAGGACCACTGGTCAAAGGGTCAGCCGGTTCTTCTTCGGTTTTTTAAGAACCAAAAGTCAAGTGCCCATGTATATCCTCCGGTTCTTACTTCCGAAGAAACAAAAGACCGCCTAATCTGGTTCTGGTTTCTTTTTTCCATTTTTCAGAACCGAAAAAAAACCAACAACGCGGTTCCACGGTTTTTATTTTTGAATTTTTCAAAGAACTTCCGAAGAAACAAAAGACCACCCGATCTGGTTCTGGTTTCTTTTTTCCATTTTTCAAAACCGAAAAAAAACCAACAACATGGTTGCACGGTTTTTTATTCTTGAATTTTTCAAAGAACTTCCGAAGAAACAAAAGACCACCCGATCTGGTTCTGGTTTCTTTTTTCCATTTTTCAAAACCGAAGAAAAACCAACAACGCGGTTGCACGGTTTTTTATTCTTGAATTTTTCAAAGAACTTCCGAAGAAACAAAAGACCGGCCGATCTGGTTCTGGTTTCTTTTTTCCATTTTTCAAAACTGAAAAAAAACTAACAACGCGGTTCCACGGTTTTTTCTTTTTGTGAATTTTTCAAAGAACCGACGGGTAACATGAAAGAACTGCAAAAGAAGCAAAGCAGTAAGTCGATGATAGTAAGTTCTTTGACCCAGTTCTTTGAATTCTTTTTCAACCTTAACCCAGGTTAAGGGTCAAGAAACCACGTCTATGATTTTGGAACTCAAGTTAAGTCAAGTCAGCTCAAGTGTCCATATATCCAACCCTCAACTTACTTGCCGGTTCTTTCTTTTACTTTCTCTACCTCTTAGGTACTACAATTTTTTTGTTATTTATTTATTTATCTATTTTTTGGCCTTGCCCTACCAAGGCAAGGATATTGTGTTTAGATTCATTATAGAGTATAGTAGGTTAAGGGATTTCGGCCCGCTAGGTAATAATAGGTCTTATTTTATATAAGGATTTTTGAAAGATGATATTTTGGGCTTGTGTTGAAACTTGAGATTAGTTATAGAGTTAGAATATCTTAAAGGATTTTTGGTTTGTTTTAGAGGGTTTTTTGAAGACTATATTTTTGCATGGTGAAAGTATTTGAGTTTTCATAATTCTTCTTTTTGCCTTAAGATACCTTTTAATGTAAATGGCAAGGCCAAAGTGTGGCACACCAATTGTTTTGTTTGCTTTTTTTTTACTAAAGAGCGGGGGAAAGAAAAAACCTCGAACCTTCATGCTCCTTCCCCCTTCACAGCCACAAGTTGTATTCTCATTCAGACAGGCTTACCTTTCGCAGCAATCCGCCTTTTTTTTGCAAAGAAAGAGAAGTGCAAAACAAAACAAATCTTGTGGATTTTTATTTGTCTTTTGAAGAAACAAGATGCTTGCCATGTGGATAAACTTGCACCAAGTTGCTTACCTTGGAGGGATTTCAACGACCTTTCCAACCTTGTTAGAAATGCTCACACCATCAAACTTGTCGTTATTGTATGTAAGGTACTCACACCTCATCAAAACATCAGCATGTACAAGACGCACGGAACAAAGAAGAAAGATAAAAGCTTGTCTAGAAAACACCTTCCATGACCATAAATCATTGCTCACAACTTGTGTCACCAAATCTTGGCCTCTCTCTCTCTCTCTCTCTCTCTCTCTCTATATATATATATATATATATATATATAATCTCTTCTCTATATATATATTAATATTTTAATTAATTATTTATTTATTTATTTATTTTTATGTGTATGTAAATGTATATTAGTGAAACCTTGCCAAACTTTATAAAAGAAAAAGCACCCGTCTGAAATGGGGAAGTAAGAAACAACAAAAGAGGACCAACATCACCAAGAGTTAGTACCCAAAAACCCCAAACCCACAAAATTGGGGCCAAAAAATGTATTTTTATATTTTTATTTTTTATTTATATGAGTTTTATATATGTATAGGGTTTAGGGTTCCAGGTTTAGGGTTTATTAATCCTAAACCCTAAATGTGTGAGTATGCAAGAATTGTATCTAAGAATGTTTTTGTAAGAATCTTTAGGGGGTGACAATCCCCTTTAAGAAATAGAAGACTTCAGAGGTGACATCCAACTTTGTTAGATATTTGTTTACATATTGAGTTTCCTTCACATTTGAAGAGGATGAAAGGTTGTTATTGTTGGATGAAAAATGGGTTGTTGTGAAGATGGGTCACATGGCATCACATTCCATCCATCCACACAAATTTTAAAGTCATACAAAGTTGCAAAATAATTTATTATGTTAGTTAGTTTGTGTGATTAGAATTCATTAGTTCGAGCGGGGCACAATTGGATTGTGTGGGAACACAATTAATTGGGTTGTGTGGGAACGGTCAAGACTTTTTCTTTCATTTGGTGATGGAGCTTTTTGAATGGCCACTTACCCCAAAGAAAAAACACTCTTTTGCTGACTCCGAAAATAGAACCTCTTCACATGGCATAGTCATGTACATGTGGTACTATGGTGAAGCTTTTGCCAACCCCAAAATGGACATAATCTAGTGTTCTCTTTTAGGCTACCTATATAGTTTACAAGAGAATGACTTTGGGCAAAAACATATGGGATAAAGTGTTCTTTTATTGGGAACTTGGGGAACAAATTGCAAACACAACAATTTAAACCATTGGGCATTTGGTGACAACATGAAGGAACCCTACAGAATGTTATTTGGGAACACCAAATTCTCTTAGTGTGCACTTCATTGGTATTTAATTCTACATCTTTTTATGTTTTTTTTTTGGTGTCCCAACTTTCAAGCCCTCTAAACTTCATCTTAGGTATTCATTTTCTTTTTAAAATTTTGCTTACTTTAAGAATAACCCTCATTTGGGGAGGATCTAGGGATAAAGAATGAAATTAAAGCTCAAAGACAAGGTGACTTTATGGATAAGCTATCCACCATTCTTGAGTCGATTGCCTTATTATATGCATGTTTTAACTCTTTAATCAATTTCTATTGACATTTTTGAAGAGCAATGTAATATTTTTTCCTCATTTGTAACAAGACTTGAAAAGGTTGATAATGTGTAGCATGATGCCATTTATAAATTCCACCACTATCACATGATTACAACCAAAAGTTCATCTTTTCTCATCGAAGAATTGTCTAGTTTTTTATTATTTAAAATAAATCTTGTATGTATATTAAAAAGGGTTATAATATCAGTATATTAATATACTGATGGTATAAAATAGGCTTGTGCATAGGTGTGTATAAAAAATGTTATGGCCCATGAAATTGTTGGATTTGGTGTTCTAATTTTTTTCTTTTTTATTTTGAGCGAATTGACAATTAAATGTGTAACAAGGTTTGGTAGGTTTGTGAGAATTTTAAAGGACCAATGGAAATGGTAAAAAGGGATCATTATTTGCAATGTTCAATAGAATAAGGTTGTGTGTAGGTTTGAAGATTTTTTTCAAGTTAATGGGATTGTTGGATTTGGCAATTTAATTTTTTTTCTTATTTATTTTGAATGAACTAATAATTCAATGTTTGATAACTATATACAAATAAGGTTTAGCACGTTACTTGTGCACTTTGTTTTGTTTTTGTTGGATTTTAGTGAAAACTTAAAAAATGTATATCACGTTGAATGAAAAGTTCATAAGCATGTCACACATGTTTTGCAATCCAATTAGATTTTGCGAGTGGGTCATTGGCATGACAAGTTAAAAAATTGGAAAACAAATGATTAAGTAAGTTTGAAAGAATTTTGAATCTTCAACATTCCCTTTAACCTTGGACTCCAAAAGCTTAAAACAAAAGACATGGAGAGGTGTCTAAAGAGTGAGAGTGTGTTCAAGGTAACACTCATTCTTTAGACAAAGGTGCAAACCCTCAAAGCATCCAAACAACCCCTTTTTGACATCCACTAGGTGGAAGTGGGGGAGGTAACTAATAACTCTTGCAAGCACAAACCTTCACTTCATTTTTTCAATTTGGAGACATGAACAAGGTAACAATAATACCAAATTATTTACTAATGTGGATAAATTTTATTTTTATTAGTTTGGAGACACTAGAGTGATGTAAATATAGGAATGAGAATAAATCATTGAAATTCATTTACAAATATTTGAATTTCAATAAAATGCTTTAAATAAAGGATGAAATTATTCATAAGGGGTCCAAACTAGGATTGAAAAGTTTGATGGCCATTAAATTATTACATTAATTTGCGTTAGTGTCACACTCAAAACCAAATTCGTATAAGTTCCTTACTAGAGCACCAAAAGCAAATCTTGAGGCAATCAACCTTCCTATATTTGCCAACACACCTTTAGCAACCACATTAAATCATTTGGTCCTTAATTTTATGAGTTTGTATGAATTTTGCCCCATTTAATAGATAATTTCATGTTACAAGTTAGATTGGAATTTAATATTCAACACCATTTTGTGGATAATTTTGCAAATAACTTTAATTTTGTAGTGTTTTTGTGCTCTTGTGTTTTGCACAAACCCACTGTGTCGCATTCATTGGAAGCAACTCCATCAAAATCAAATATAATTTTTAAAAATACATACACCATCTCTAAGCCTATGAACTTAAGGAATAGTTGTCATGCATATTCTACTTTTGAATTGCAACTCATAAACAAAGCTAAAAACCCAAGTTGCAATTCAAAAGTAGAATACGCATGACAACTATTCCTTAAGTTGAACCTTCCAAGTGGATATGTAACATAAACAAAGCTAAAAACTCATGCTTCACAATGGATGATGATATCATGCTAGATACCTAAACATTTCACATTTATCCTTTTTGTTCCCCATTGTGAATGTCAATTCAAGATTTGGTCATGGTGATATAGGATTGCAAATTTTCTTTCATACAAACTTCCAACTTAAATTGTATAGCATTGTTGCGTGCTTTTAAATTCCAACATTGTTCAACTTCAACTCAAATGAACAATTCTTATGCATAAATGTTACAAATCAAATTGAACCTATCAATTGAGATACATCAGAGACAACAAATAAAATTGATGATAAATGTGAAGAAATGGGCTACAAATATTGGTAGCAACAATGCCAACCTCATACCACCAAAGTAACAACTTTGACATTAAAAATAAGGAACTTACTGAAAATAATGTAAATTCATCTACAAAAGGTATAATGCATTGATGTGTGCAAATCTAACTAATGTTAGCACATTCATGTCATGATATTGTTGTAACATTTTCCCTCATTATTTGAATTAATGTATGGGGAACTTGAAAACATTTCATGCAAGAGAATTAATGTGAATGGAAAAAAATGGTATTCCCACACAATGTACTAAACATGATCCACAACTCTTGGGGTATAGCCAACCAAACATCGAAACCCTATTCACATTTATTTAATATTGAACAAAAACATTTTCTTTGACAAAAATTGTAAATTACTTGTACATTGAAATATCCCAACTTTTCATGGACATGCCAAATATTGTTCTCTTGTTACTTTAAATCAAGTATCACTTTTGCACACACTCACAATAATGTTGATTCATAGTTGGATTTGGAAAATGGAAGTTTACAATGATGCAATTTGACATTTTATTAAATTTTTAAACTACATTCTTCAACCCAAAATAAGGGTAATTGAAATGAAGAAAACTATCCATGACAAATTTTTAAACTAATAATATGAAATATAGTTTATGCACTTGTGGTAACGTATTCACATTTACCATCTCGTTTGCAACCATTGTCACCCTAATAAGGTGCACACCGTGTTTGATTAATATAAGTAGAAGGGCCTTTAAGATGGACATGTGAAAATATTTATGCCCAAGATATGGTTTCCACACTAACCTTTTTGTGTCCAATAACTTCTTGACTAAGAGAAGTCACATTCTTGTAGAATAGCCATTGAGTTTTGCTACTATTGTTGATGTTATCAATTCATGAAAAAGGGGCAAAGAAGGACGAAACCAAAGATGGTGATTAACAACTCAAGTGGAAGAAAAAAAGAAACAAAACAATGAAAAAACAAAGTCACCCACTTGTAATTTGTTGATGCATCAAATGTGTTGAAGCTAGGTGCACCCGTCTATTTAGTTATTCACAATCGTTTGAATGAACATTGAAAGATTGAATGATATAGAAAGAAGATTGTAAAAAGAAATATGGCCAAGGAATAAAGCAAAAGCTTGATAATTCATTTCAAAATGGCAAAACGAAAAATGAGGTTTGAAAATCTTGAAAAAATGATCATAGTGACGATGGATTCATCCATGCAATGAAATTTTAAGGTGGATTGCCACTTGTCCATGTTAGGTGCAAATATACATTGATTAATATTCAACTATCTTTGATCATTTTCGCCGAACTAAAGGTCAATTAATTTTCACATGTAAATGTTGTATTGCAAATCACATGATTTCATTTTATTCCAATGTACCTACAAATCTTAAAAATTGATATTTTATATTTCACTATTACAAACATGAGTTGTAGTTTTTATGCAAATGAAAAATGTGCAACACCTACTTATATATCATCCTTTTAGGTAAGGATGAAGAGATGATAACTTATAGCATAGATAGGAAAATGGGCATAAGAACATGGATTATTACACATAGCATGTCCATGCATTTATGTAAAGGAGGTAGGCAAGGAATAATTGTCTCAAATGTGAAAAACATTACTTCCACAAACATAGTGTACAACATTACACTCTAGTTAGGCCATAGTTGCAATATGAGCAATGGATTGAAAGTTGGTAGCTTGCTTGTGATTATAAAATAATTATTAAATACTGAAACATTTTAATAATCATGAAACATTTTATATCATCATGCATTTCATCCATTTCTTGGTCAAACCATAGCCCAATATATGAATGAAATTCAACAAAGTAGTCGAACATTTGATGTTCCTTACCACAACATCAAAGTTATTTGATGTAAAGTATGGATGATGCCATGTTTGACATCAATGTGGACATGTGCAATTGACACACCAATTTTTGTTCAATTGTATATTTTTTAATATAACAATGATCAAAAAATCAAATTCCACATCTATTCAATGAATATGTTTACATGTTCAATGGGGTTGCAAAGTTTTTGGTGAGTTCAACATGCCACATGGAATTTTTAGGAAATCAAAATTGAAAGTCATCATATGCAATTGAAAACTATATGAAATCGCAAATTGGTTTATTAAAAACAAATTGATCCCTCTTAGTGAAAATTTTGCCACATTTTCTAGCTCCTCATGATTAAGATAAAAGGGTGTAAGCTTTGGGATGACCAAGATGAAATGAGACATTTCATAGACACTTCTCAATTACTTCAAATGCATGAACCATATACATTTGGCATTAGTGAAATTGAAGCCAAAACTAGGTTTGGGAATAGTCTTTTTTTTGGTGAAAAATTGCCATCGTTTAATAATGTTTGAAAATTTCTCTTTTCTTTCCAAAAAAATTAATCAAATTTCACCCATTTTAAACATTTTTGGGGAAAGTGAAACAACATGTTTGTTTACTAGTTGCTTTTTTAATGATTTTGTACAAAATTTTCACCAATTAAATCAAAATCTATTTATGATGGTTCATCACTATTGCTACACTATATATATATAAGAAAAAAAAAACACATTGTTTGGGACCCACCATAAATTTAGACCAAATTTACCATGGCCTAGATTCCTATAGCACAAACTCTCTTTATAATATATATGTACTAAGTACCTTTTAATGAAGACTACATTGAAATATAATATTTCCAAAATTCCCAAAGTCCACTTTAAATTATGACATTTTTGTGTCTTGTGATTTTAGGGGTTCATTACTTGTAAAGACTTGATCATTTTGAACATGCAAGACCTTCATTGTATACCCTTCAATCAAAGGTTTATAAGACAATAACATCTTTTGAATTAAAAACAAAATTTGCCTTATAAGTCATGGTAAATGGGTGGTTGGGACTTAATTTTGTTTTCAACTTAAAAAACACCTATGCTTTTAGGTATGTGAACCATCCATCTAAAGCCCTAATTGAGATTTTTTTCTTGTCATACTAAGATCAAGTTATTTAGAGATGTTTAAATTCCTTGAACATCACTTTAATGGATAATTCTTAAAATGAGAATTTATGTCAAGAGTGCCTCCCCCACAATCCCCAAACACTTCCACTTTGTTTGGGTAAATGTTCCATTTCTATAATACCTTTCTAGGTTTGGCAATAATTAAATTATTTTTACAAATGTCCAAAGTGTTAGAATTTATCTCTTTGAAATGTTCAAATTTAAGGAAATAATTAGATTAGATGTCAAAATTTTGGGAACTAGGCCAATTTTCTCCAATGTTTAAATTCTCTATCACACCACCTAGTTTTTTTTTTCCCCTTCATAATGACTAGAGTTTGTGAATTGTAAAAATGATGTTTTTGCATTAAATAGATGTGGTTAAAGACTTAGAATTGAAGAAGAGGGTCTTTACAAGGTGTTTCCAAAAAAGACATGTAAAAGCAAAGCTTGAAAATAAAGTTTTAAAGGCCAAAGCATGAAAACAAGACTTGAAAATGCAAGTTTTCAAGGGAAACAACTAAATTAACTTTAAACATAAAGGTAAAAGGAGTAAGCAACCTTGAGTCAAAATTGACAACATTTAGAGAAGAATTAAAGAAGGAACAACAAGGCCATGTTGGCAAAACAATATAAGGAAAGCAAAATACAAAACTTGGTGGAAAGTCGAGAGCTTTTTGCTTTGGGCCAATCCACCATTGCAAAACAAGTATCCGATAATTGATAACAATTTTACAATTTGGTGGACCATTATTTTTCCCCATTTTTTCACAAAGAAACATTAGCCAATGCTATAATTTAGGTCTCATTATTTAGATGTTTAGAATCCAAAGCACTTGCCAAAGAACTAGTCTACATATATTGTGGAAATTCCCTCTTTTTTTTTTTGTTTGCTACCAAAGTGGATTTTGAAAAAGAAAACCAATTATTCAACACCTAAGTGTTAAACATGAACATGAAAAGGTACAACAATATCTTTTAACCTTCACCATGTGTCTTCAATTTTGTACCATGTCACACAATACACTTATTCAAGAGATTTATTTGTAGTTTTGTATTATGATTTTGTTTATATAGGAACACATCTCAATAGTGGCAAAACTTGATTATCCTATATAATTGCAACAAAACATATAATTAGTCTTAATTGTGGATATATGTTTATGAACAACAAATGTTTCCTTCGTGAAAGCAAATATTCCATCTCTTGATGTAAACATGGTTTCTAAATGACAACATGCATAGGCATGATCAAGTTCTTATTAACACTTCACAAGAATAAAATAATTACCATGTAAACCAAACAAACTAATTAATTGGACAAAGTATAAATTAGAACAAATTAGATTTTTGTAGCACAGCTATGCAATTATACTAGAATTGCCTCATTGCCTTCCATAGTAGTTAGATGCATGGCCTATTACTAATGTTAAATCTAAATAAATATAGATGGCACTTAGTAAAAACCTACCTTGGACCCATAATGCTAGAAAATTAGAATCCAATTCCTAATCCATCCTTACTATAAAATCTAAATATTCCAAACTGAATACATGGGGCCCACCATGTGAAAAAATCTTATTCATCACCAAAATAGAAGCATAGACCAAAAACAAAAAAAAATTGAAAGAGAAAAAGACAAAAATATGGAAAAATACCATGCTATTAATTAATTAAATTTGAATATTTCATAAATTTAAATGAATTTTGAATAATACACCATTATGAATGTTTTAAACCCTAGTCATTTCAATGCAATTCACAATCCTAAAAAGTGACTACTTTTTAATTCAATTTGTACTTATGTTTTGAATTCTTTGCTATTTTGTACAAGTCTTTAACACATATCTAATATGATAAATATAAAACTCGTGGTATTTTAACCAATTTTATTCAACACTTCAATCTATGTAATGTCCTTTTATGGATACCTTGTCAAATACCTAACTTCTAGGTACATGTTTAGCAAACCCTAGATTGGTGCCTTATTGATCACCTAGTGATTTGTTGGTTGGTTGATACACACAAAAAAACTCATTGGGATGGTTGATAGTTGATACCCCCCAAAAACTTGACAAGGATCAACTATTACCATGACAAGGATCCCCAGCTTTAATTTACATTAAATGGCGACTGTCCTAAGCGGACAATAGAGTCTAGGCGAGCTACACGGACTCACTGCCTAAATCTGGTTTGAGCATCCGCAGCGTCTGTACTCCACTGTTTTCTTCGCCCGTCGGAGTAAACAGACCATGACGGGATGGAAGATGGGACCGATTCAGGGGAAGCTTCATTTCTCATTCTGACATCCTTTACAATATATGATGATGTCTATTATGATGTGGGAGAGAACCATTTGATATAAAGGTTCCTACCCATCAATTCAGCAAAGTCCTATCTCAAGTATTGAAAATTGGGGACATCTAAAATTGGGGTGAAAGGGGAGGGAGTCTTGTGATACTTTTTTGTGTTTTTTTATTAGTTTGAATTTTGGATAGCTTTTAAACCCAAGGGTCAAACTTACCCTACCTAGTGTCTATCTATTAACTACCCTACACTAGGAAAGGTAGTTTGTTTGTCAAGTTGAGATATCTCCTCAACCATGGCATCCCTCGCCGCGTTGCGATCTCCTCAACCATGGCATCCTTCACCGCGTTGAGATCTCCTAAACCATGGCATCCCTTGCCATGTTCTTGGTACCACTGAAACGCCCTCGATGAATAGGTGTGGCGCAAGGTGGTTTTGTAATGTTTAGACCGACGATAAACGAGTTATTGAATATTGAATATTTTTTATGAATGAAAAGTCAACCGAATCAAAATTAAAACTTTGAAAGGAAATTGGGTTGTCCACTTGGTACATGGGGAAGCTTTTGAGGAGTGTAATTTATTGGGGGGAGATAATAAAATTTGAGTAAATTTTCATCACTCAAAATTCAACTAAAATTCAATTAATTTTTTTTTTTTTTTCACAATTGGGCTCTATTGTCAGGGTCAGGTTAAACACTTGGAGTAGCAGCACAAAGCCAACCACACTGGTAACCTCTTAAAGAAAGAGGTTTGTTCATTGTCATGTCAGCTGGGTGATAGCCATTAAAAAAAAAAATTGTTTGGTTTTTGGGTGGTGTCTAGGAATCAATAGGATGGCATCCAATCAAAATGGAAATAAGAATCAAGTTCATCCCAACAATTTATCATCTCTAGTGTGAGATTTTGTGTTTGTTCTTTGTACACTTAGCAACCAAATGGGAGCCAACACATGAAACCTTGGCCCAAGATAAGACCCAATCAAAGGAAATAGTTGTTTTGAAGAAGAACTAATAATATAGAATGAGCCACATGATAAGTCCCAAGAGTCCTATTGATTGCAATGGCCATAGCTCAAAGCATGGAAAACACTACTAGTATGAATCTTACACAACCCACTTGCAAAACTATGCCCACCCACACAACAACAACAACAACAACCACTTGCCCGACAATTAGCCCTTGCCATGAGGCACACAACAAGGCAAATTGCTCAAAGCATAATAGCACTAATAATGTCCCCCACAATTCATGCCCTTGCCACTAGCCAAAGGCTCTAAATAGGTGATGACCGCAATTGGGAATAGAAATTCTTCTCAACCAATGAGAAAAATGGGCATGCACCTAATAGAAACCCCCCTTTCTTTTGGGGGGGTCTTTTGGGAAGGGTGAAGAGGTGTTGGATTTTTATTTTTATTTTGGTTCCCAATGTGTTCCCAATGAGTTCTCAACACATTCCTCAAGTTCTCAATGCATTCCTCAACATGGATGCACTTTACATTAATTAATAAGTTAGCCCGGAATGTGTAATTGTTTAGGTCCTTTCAAAACTTAATCGAACTCGGTGCCACCAAGTTCGATTAAGTTTTGAAAGGACCTAAACAATTGAGAATTCTTTAGAAAAAAATTTTAAATTTTTTTTATCAAGACTCAATGTGGCCTTTGCAAGGGGAAAACAACAACAACAACAAATCTATCACCGATAGATACGTACACACGTGAAGATTTATTAACCGATTGGGCAAAGAGGGGAAGCTTCATCGATTTGGCTACTTGGCTAACGCGTACATAGTACGTGTATGCGTCAATATGACTCGATTTTCAACTAGATTTTCTTCTTGTGGTGGTAAGGAATGGGGAAATTGGGGGGAAGGACATGATGAGGAAGTGCGGGCGTGGGCATGCTTGGTCGTCATTCTCATCGTCGGGGGACCCCACAAGAGGTACTTTGCGGGCAATTTATTATTGACACTAGTTGAGTTCGTGACACTACCATGACGACAATTTGGTTGACCACTATATACACCACCTCGATGATGAGGATGACACACCCAAGGGGGGGAGGGGAGCTTCGTTGACACTAAGATAAAGTCCGGAGACGGAGACGATGATGATGATGGTGTTTTGTTGTTGCTCCGGTTATTTTTTGATCCGTTGCACATGGATGGAAATGGGGCAATGTATGTCACCACCGCCATTTTGGTTGCTTGTGTCAAACACGCGTCTCCTCCGTATATTTCTCTCTAAATTTCATGCTATGCTTTTTCTTTCCTTTTTTTTCTCTCGCACTCTCTCTTTCTCTCTTTTGTTTGTTTTTAAAGCTATTTATTTATTTATTTATTTGTTTGAAATTTTTTCTCTCTTTTCTTTGTCTTCTCCCCCTTGTTTCCTTGTCCGAGACTAGAGGCTTGGCCATGCCATGTTCAACACATGTCTCACTAGCTCGTGTTTTTTTTTTTTTCTTTGTTTTTTTCTTCTCTTGTCTCACTTGCTCTTGTTTTTTTTTTTTCCTTTGTTGTTCGAGTAATAACTTATTAAGATTTGATCCGTGTGTGCCCCCCCACAAGTGATTTTTTTGAGGGTGAAAATTCGCCACTTGGTGACTTGGAAACTTTTTTTGTCAAGCAATGATTTTTTCAGTTTTGGAAAAAAAAAAAAAAAACAAGTGCGAAATTGGACAAAGGCTTTTTTTGGGAAAAAATTTCTCGCCATATTTTGACTTTAAAAGTCCCATTTTGCCATATTTAGATAGCGAGTTCCGCCAGAACTAGGCAGGATTCTTAAAAACTTCTACTTTGCTCTCTCACCATTAGCCAAATTTCGCCCCTTTCTCTCCTGGATGATTGGGTATCCACTTGCTTGAGAAAAAATATTTTAAAATAAAAAAGTTAAATAAATTTTTTAAAAAAAAACACTGTTGCCAAGGTGCAATGGATTTTTTGGGGGAAAAAATGCACCAAGTTTGTCATATTTAGAGGGAAAAAAACCTCTCAATTTTGCCATATTTAGACATTATCTTCTAGCTTGTAGCCAAAACATAAAGGGATTTCTAAAAGCTTTGAATTCCCTCTCTGACTAGACCACCAACCCACCTACCCCCACAAAAGTGGAGAAAAAAAACCCTACTACCTGCATGCCTTTTTTTTTTCTTCTTTTGCCCGTTCCTTTGTTTTAGAGACTTGAGTTACAAAAAATAAATACCGAGACTTTGTAAAATTTGATTAATTATGACAAATTAGGCATTTTCCAATATCATTAGTGTTTTATTTCTGTTTTTTTAAATTAAAAAATGTTCAATAAAAATTTTCAATTATTTTTTCAAGTACTTTATGTTCAATAAGTTGAGCTCACTAAAATAAATAAATAAATAAATAAATAAAGTCACTAGCTTTGACTTATTGGATCCGAGGACCAACAAAAGTCCGGTAAAATTGTTGTGCTATTCGGACCTGCACACATAGGTACACAGAAAACATCCACTCGGCCAATTTTTTTTTAAAAAAAAGATGGCACTCAGGCCAACTTGCATATTCCGCTCAGCCCACCCCAAGCCTTCTCCCACTTCGTCAAGAACAAAAAATTATTGGCCAAAGAAAGCAATCCGAACAGGACGCAAATAGCTGGCAAAGCGGTGAACGGACAAGAGCAACCTCGGGTGTCAGTAGTGTCGCTAAGCCTCCGTATTAGCCACTGACCGACCTGGCTGGCAAGCTTTGGAAAATGTCCAGCCGAACATGGTTAAACTTGTGTGCAAAATGTGTGCAGCCCTCGAGTCTCCCCCGTCGTAGACGGTGGGTAACGATGGGATGAGGAATAAACGACCATTGCTCACACATTTATTAACCCACGAGATAACGGATTCCATACCAAGTCATTTTTTCACGTTTTTTCCCCCAACAGTCACCCCCATGCATGTCACAATGGAAAAAAAAAAAAAAAAAAAACTAAAGGGGGGTTTTTAAGTCTATGCATTCTATGAAGCACGCGCTTGGTTGTGGGGCCTTACTCGACACTTTTGTTCTTCATATAAGGTATTTAATTAGGGTTTGCCCCCAAAGCCTTGTTCTTCATATTAGGTATTTAATTAGGGTTGGCCAATGCCTTAAAGTTGTAATATTTTTATTTTATTTTTTTGATTTGAAATTTTTTAATTTTATGAATCAAGAATTGGTTACAAAGGTTATGGTCGATGTGAATGTGGGTTAAGTGTGGACGGGATTTTGAAAGTCTAAAAGTCGACAAGGTAGTAAGTTAAGGTCACAACACTTGTAGGCTTATGTTTCATGTGATAATACTGGGTAGTAAGCATTAACTTAATATGTTTCAAACAATATTAAATGCGAGTGTTTTTTTCCCCCTTTTTTCTTTTCTTTTTCGTTTTTGTAATTTTGAAAATTTGGCAAAATTTTGTCAACATTTTTTCAACTATTTTGAAGTTATACCCAAAAAAAAATAGTGCAAAAAATTGCCCCCCCCCCCCTCCCCAAAAAAAAAAACTCAGATTACTTGTTTAATAATAAATACAATTTCACCCATTTATATGCAGTCCTCAAAAGATTGATCTATCCAAAATTTCTGATGGAAAAGGGGAGTGGAAAACAATTTAAAATGCATTTAAACAATTAAAACTTTCTAAACAAAACAAAGTAAACACATTTAAAATTTAGAAATCCCATGTTATTCCTATCAACAAAGGGTGGGTTGTTTGCAAATTGGAGTTTTAAATGGATATGAAACATAAATATGGCATGGCTTTGAAACACATAACATTACTCTTCATGTGAAATTAACAAGTTTCCATTAGAAGAAAGTCACTTTGGTTGTTCTTTTGCTTTATATATAAAATGAATTTTGGAAAGTGTGTAGGAAATTCACAAAAATCAAATAATGAAATATCTTAGACATCTCATGGGTTTAGCTTCAGACATATATATCCCAAGTGTTGAAACGAGCGCTTGTATAGAGCCTTGTCTAAAGAAGGGGACTTCCTTCTAAGCTTCCTAAGCATGCCTAGGAGTCACTAGCAAACTGACAATTTCTTTAAAAAACTAACACAAATTGATTAAAACATGTATGTCCGCCTATTTAGAATTGCTTATTTTCTTTGCTCCAAAACTAATATCTTGGAGTTTTGAAGACAATTCAATAATTTAAAACAAATGTTTACATGAAATGCAATTTGTCATATCTAGAATGCAAGAAGGTTGTCATTGCTTACTAGATACCATCCGTTGTCCATACAATTTATTAAACCACGTTGATTCACTAACTAGATAACACATTGTCATTGAATCAAGAATTATCGTGTCCAAGCGAAAAAAAGAAAAAAAAAAGGGAACAATTATATGTTTTTTACAAGATGGGTGCATCCATCTTAGCTAGGCCACAAATCTTTCAAATGAAAGCAAAGCAATCGGTCAATAAAGCTCTCTCACATTATTAGAATAGTCCATGAGAAATCCACTTGTTTCAAAAAGAATAGGGTTCAAACGTTAGTTGAAATTCCATCCTAATGCTTTAGTTTTGTCCCCATTTTTTTGTCTCAACTTTGAACTTTTGGTTTTTTTTATTGTATTTTTGAAAATTACTCACTTAAAATAATTCTCTATGTTTGTATTGGATATGATCTCTAACCATGCAAACAATATAAACTGACACCGTTTGAAACAAAAATAATGGGATAACACTAAATATCTTTTATACTATGAATCCATATCACTACCATTATTATTTCGAAACAAATGAATAGACAAAGTTCCATGTTATAGAGTTGTGAGTACAACAAAATTTCCAATAATTTTGGATCACTATTTTATGGAGCCAAGCCAAGCCTCTACCCATCTATACAAGAATCATCACACCAATTAGAAAGATGGTTATTTAAATTGTTGACAAGTGCTTTTGGCCTAACTTTTGAGGTTAAACAAAACACATCATCTTCCCTATTCTAAAGTTAAATAACCTAGGGTATAGAATAGTGTTGGGATGGGTGATGGTGTCCCAAGATAAGAGTGCTCTAGATGTGCATTGACCCCACCTCCAAAAGAGGGGAACTCTTTTTTAAGTCATGCAAGCTCATGGATGGGCCCCTAGCTAGTGTCAAAAGTTCAACTGATTTAGTAGTCAATGACATCATAAAAAAGCTCACACTTTCTTCACACAAAAAATTGAGGAACTTGAAAGGATTTGATAACCCTAAAAAGAATAACACAATAACGATGATGATGATGAATTTCTTGGATGAAAAATGAGACCATCTCCTACAACATGAATGGAGCAAGAAGCAACACACCCAATCAAGAATCTCATAGTACCTTCATCCATTTAGATTTTCAAAACATAAAAAAAAAATTGTAATAATTTCAATAGGGCTAGCTACATGCTAGTTTAGAATTCAAAAGATCATTGTATTGAAACTACACAAACTCCGAAATATGTAATTGAAAACACATTAAGCCTTGATCCATTTGTGAAGGTTCAATATTTTCCTTCACAAATTATTTTTATTTGGAAAACAAATCTGAACATATATATATATATATATATATATATA